>Ga0100394_1002002_pt1 | contig 16986 bp, 11 predicted proteins | sample CryGeymeta201518_FD_81549 | JGI IMG/M metagenome (GOLD analysis project Ga0100394, IMG submission 81549) | Groundwater microbial communities from Crystal Geyser aquifers in Utah, USA - Crystal Geyser metaG 2015-18 | ecosystem: Environmental > Aquatic > Deep subsurface > Groundwater | place: USA... | reverse complement strand
TCGCGCGAAGTCCGGCCGACTTTGGCATTAATCACAATTTTAATCGGATTGGCCTCATCTAAAGCTTCCCAGGTTTTATTCACCAGATCTTCGGAAACATTAATCCAGACCTCCTGGACCAACCTTTTCTTTTCCTCAACCGTAATTAAACCCTGACCAAAATTAGCCTCAATTTTAGCCACTTCGTCTTCGGCGTTTTTGAGCATCTCGGCCTTTTGGGGCAGGATTTTGGCATCGCTAATTCCGAAAGACAGGCCCGATAAAGTACCGGCCCAAAAACCCAGGTCTTTGACCGCGTCAATCATCTCGGCCACCCGGGCATTGCCCTTAAGGTTAAATGCTTTGACCAAAAGTTGCTTGATAACGGCCGAGGTTACTGGTTCATTGACAAAATCAAAACCTTCCGGCAAAACCTCATTAAAAAGAATCCGACCGGCAGTGGTATCTATCAGTTTGCCGTCAAGCCTGACACAAACCGGCTGCCTCAGATCAATTCTGCCTGCCTGGTAAGCAAAAATAATCTCTTGCCTGTCTGCAAAAACCGAATTCAAAACCGAGAGCGAAGGGTCCACGCTGGTTAAAAAGTAAACCCCCAAAGCCATTTCTTTGGAAGCCGGAGTGGTAACTGGTGAACCGTCAGAGGGACGCAAAAGATTGGCCGCTGGCAACATCAAAGTTTTGGCCTCCTCAATCGCTTTTTGGGAAAGGGGGATGTGAACCGCCATTTGGTCTCCGTCAAAATCGGCGTTAAATCCGGAACAAACTGCCGGATGAAGACGGATGGCATTACCCTCAATCAAAACCGGGTAAAAAGCCTGAATACCTAGCTTATGCAGGGTCGGCGCTCGGTTGAGTAAAACCGGGTGATCACGGGTAATTTCTTCCAAGATGTCAAAAACCTCGGCCGGTTTTCTTTCCAACATATTTTTGGCGCTTCTGACGTTAGGGGCAATTCCTCTGGTAATCATCTCTTTTAAAACAAAGGGTTTAAACATCTCCAGAGCCATCTCCTTGGGTAAACCGCATTGATTAAGCTTCAGTTTCGGCCCAACGACAATCACAGACCGGCCCGAATAATCAACTCTTTTACCCAAGAGGTTTTGCCTAAAACGTCCTTGTTTACCCCTGAGCATATCCGAAAGACTCCTTAAGGGTTGCCGGCCGCGGCTTTTGCGGGTTGCTTTTCTCTGGGAAGCATCAATTAAAGAATCGACTGCTTCCTGAAGCATCCTTTTTTCATTTCTTAAGATAATCTCAGGAGCCCCCAAGCCGATCAAGTGCTTCAGGCGATTGTTCCGGTTAATTACCCGGCGGTAAAGGTCGTTTAAATCCGAGGTTGCAAATCTGCCGCCCGAAAGCTGCACCATCGGTCTTAAATCCGGAGGAAGTACCGGCAAAACCTTGAGAATCATCGAGGTAGGCGAAATCTTAGCCCTCCTTAGACCGTTAACTAATTTTAACCTTTTACAAACTTTGACATAGCGAGAGCTCCCGGCCTTAACTTTCTCAAGCTCCTTTTTCAGGCTCACGGAGATTTCCTCCAAATTAAGCTTGTCAATTATCGACAAAACAGCATCCGCTCCCATTTTAACAGTCAGGAAATCAGCGGCCCCGTATTCGACCAATTCCTCATATTCCTCTTCGGTCAAAATAGACATCGGCGCAACACTTTTGGCTAAGGAAACTAAATTGTCAAAAAGCTGATTTGTTTTTTGCAGGGTCTTTTCCTGCTCCTCGACCAAGGTAGCTACTTTCTTTCTTTGTTCCAGCTCGATCTCGCTCACTACCAAAGCCAGTTGTTCTTTATCTTTAATTTTCGCCCTAGTCTTTTCTTTTTCCTCCCAAGATTCTTTATTTAAAGCATCTTTTGCTTCGGCAAACGAATCAGCAATTTCTTTTACCCTTCCTTCGCGGGCTTTTTCCAAAAGTTTAATCGCTTCTTTTCTCTCGGTCTCTTTAACCTCCACCGTTAAATATCTGGCAAAATAAATCACTTGCTCAAGAGATTTCGGGGCCACACCCATAAGTAAGGAAATTTTAGAGGGCGCCCCTTTAAAATACCAAACGTGGGCCACCGGCGTGGCCAAGCTAATATGACCCATCCTTTCCCGCCTAACTCTTGATTGGGTTACCTCAACACCGCATTTGTCACAAACTACGCCCTTATATCTGATTCTTTTATATTTGCCGCAATAACACTCCCAATCCTTGGTCGGCCCGAAAATCCTCTCGTCAAAAAGACCGTCCTTTTCCGGCTTTAAGGTTCTGTAATTTATAGTTTCCGGCTTAGTCACTTCCCCACAGGACCACTTGCGGATGTCTTCAGAAGAAGCCAGCCGGATAACCAGGCTCTTAAAATCCGCCAAATTCCTTAAATCAGATGTTTCTTTGGTTTCATTCATGTTGTTCGATCTCCATTGGGCCGGCAGGTGATAATAATTCCTCGGTCGGCACCACCACCGCTCCGGCTGCTTCAGCCAATTCTTTAGCCTGCGCAATTGGCGCTGCCTCTTCGGTCTCGGGTACCACCACCGCCCCTTTAGGTTCAATCGAAAGACAAAGAGAGTTTAATTCCCGCACCAACACTTTAAACGACTCAGGCACGGTTGCCTCGGGAATGTCAACTCCTTTAACAATTGCCTCAAAGGCCTTGGCCCGGCCGACGATGTCATCGGATTTAATGGTCAGCATTTCCTGAAGCACGTAGGCAGCCCGATGCGCCTCCAGAGCCCAGACTTCCATTTCGCCCAAACGTTGGCCACCCATCTGAGCTTTACCACCCAGAGGTTGCTGGGTCACTAACGAATACGGTCCGGTGGAGCGGGCATGGGTCTTGTCCTCAACCATGTGAATCAGCTTCATAATGTAGGCAACTCCCACCACCGTATCTTCTTTAAAACTCTCTCCTGTCCGGCCGTCTCTTAACTTAACCTTGCCAGAAATCGGCAAGTTGGCCTTTTCCAGTTCCTTAAAAATCAAGTCCTCGCTAACCTTATCAAAAACCGGAAGCATCGCTTTCTCTCCACTTTTGGAAAGAGCCCAGCCCAAATGGCATTCCAAAAGCTGGCCTAAATTCATCCTGGCTAAAACTGAAAGAGGAGAAATAATAATATCAACCGGGGTTCCATCCGGCAGATACGGCATATCTGAAACCGGCATAATTTTGGCGACCACGCCTTTATTACCATGCCGGCCCGCCACCTTATCACCAACCGTCAGTTTTCTTATCTGAGCCACCTTAACAATCACTTTTTTAATCACTCCCGGACCCAACTCATCTCCTTTGTCTTTATCCAAAATCGAAACGTCAACCACAATTCCCTTTTCTCCGTGAGGAACCCGCAAAGAAGTGTCCCTGACTTCCCGAGCTTTTTCCCCAAAAATAGCCCTAAGTAAGCGCTCTTCTGAAGTCAATTCGGTCTCGCCCTTAGGAGCAATCTTCCCGACCAAAATATCGTTCGGGCCCACCTCGGCCCCAACCACGACAATACCATCTTCGGCCAGATTCGCCAACTCCGCCTCAGCCACATTGGGAATATCGCGGGTCAATTCCTCCGGACCCAACTTGGTATCAACCAAATCTGCCTCATATTTTTCAATATGGATTGAGGTTAGAACATCCTCCTTAACCAACCGATCGGAAACCAAAATTGCATCTTCAAACCCATAGCCAGCCAGGGAGGTGTAAGCAATCAGCAAATTCCGGCCCAAAGCCAATTCTCCGGCCTCAACCGCCGGCCCATCGGCTAACAGGTCTCCGGCCTTAATCTTTTGACCCGGGCTAACGACAGCCTTCTGGTTATAACAAGTCGAGTGGGCCGTTCTTCTAAATTTCAGTAAATGATAGTTTTCTTTTCTCCCACCCTCGGCGATTTCAATATCCTCAAAGGAAGATTTTGCCTCAACTTTTTGGTCAAGTTTAACCTCAATAGTTTTTGCGTCGCAAAAAGTCACCTTCCCCGAATGCCTAGCGTAAATTACCCGCCCCATGCCCTTGGCAATTTCCGTCTCCATCCCGGTCCCGACTACCGGCGATTCCGGATTAACCAAAGGTACGGCCTGGCATTGCATGTTGGAGCCCATTAAAGACCGGTTACCCTCATCGTGGCCCAAAAAAGGAATCAAAGACGCCGACGCTCCGATAACCTGCCGGGGAGTAACATCAATATAATCAACCAAATCCACTGGACCCTCGGTAAAATTACCTTTATGCCTTAAGGGAATCCTTCTATCCGTTAAAAATCCGGCCCTGTCAATGTTTACCCCAGAGTAAGTAATATGGTACTCTTCCTCATCATCAGCCGTTAGGTAAACGACCTCCTCCGTTACCTTCGCTTTAATATCTTTACCCCTTTTTGTTTTTTTAATCTTCCGGTAAGGCGTCTCCAGAAAACCGAATTCATTTACCCGGGTGTAAAGCGCCAAATAAGTCACCAACCCGATATTGGGCCCCTCTGGAGAGCGGACCGGATCAAGCCGACCGTACTGCGAGGAATTAACGTCGCGGATGGAAAAAGAAGCCCTTTCCCGATTAATTCCGCCCGGCCCCAAAACTGAGGCTCTTCTTAAATTGTCGATCTCCGAAAGAGGGTTAGTATTATCCAAAATGATAGAAAGTTGATTTGAGCGGAAAAACTCATTTAAAGAGGAGATTAGGGGCCTGGCGTTAATCAAAGTTGCCGGCAGGGGTTTATCGTCCGGAGAAATTAAACTCATCTTTTCTTTAATTGACCGCTCAAGCCTTAATAAGCCCACCCGAAAAGCATTAACCGCCACCAATTCCCCCACCCGCCTTAAACGCCGGTTGGAAAGATGGTCAATATCGTCAACCCGGCCAATTCCGTTTTGCAGACCCACCAGATAAGAAATTGTGCCGATGACATCCTGTCTGGTTAAGACCCAAGTGGATTTTTCGTTGGGCAAGGTTAAACTTAGCCTTTTGTTAGCCTTATACCGACCGACTTTGCCTAAATCGTAGCGCCTGGATTCAAGAAAAAGGTTTTGGAACAGGCTTTCAGCGTTTTCCAAAACCGCGGGTTCTCCGGGACGAAGTTTGCGGTAAATCTCCAAGATCGCCTCAGCCTTGGATTTGGTATTGTCCTTAGCAAGAGTTGCCTGAAGGTATTTATGATTCGGGTCCTTATCAACTTTTTCAAACATCTTAAAAATCTCCTCATTACTCTCCAGACCAAACGCCCTTAAGAAAATTGAAGCCAGAACTTTTTTCCTTCTGTCGATTCTGGCGGAAATGATATCTCCCCGACTGATCTCAAACTCCAACCAGGATCCGTGCAGCGGCCTGACCTCCGCTTTTGAAAGCATCCGGCCAGAAGAAACATCCAGTTCCTGAAAAAAGTACACCCCGGGAGAACGTACCAGCTGGTTAATGACCGCTCTTTCAATACCATTGATAATAAATATTCCCTGAGGAGTCATTTGGGGCAAGTCTCCTAAAAAGACTTCTTGGGAAACCTCCTTGCCGCTTCTTTTGTTGATTAAAGTCGCCGTTATTTTTAAAGGCGAAGAAAAAGTTAAGCCCTTTTCCTGGGCAACCATTGGCGAAATCGAGGGTTCTTCTAGAGAGTGCTGACCTAAGATAAGCTGCCAATTTTTACCGGTAAAGTCGTCAATCGGAGAAATGTTGGTCAGTTCAATCGCAATTCCTTCGGTTAAGAACCATTGCCAAGATTCTTTTTGGACTTTCGCTAAATCCAATTCGGGTAGGTTTTTTTCAGTTTTACCGAAGTTCCGACGGGTGGTTTTGGAAATCATTAGATAACAAAACGACGTACGTTACAAGTACGTCTAAGATGGGATTATAGCTAAATAAATACCTCTGTCAAGTACCGATGTATTTATTTATGTTACGATTATGTTCTTCTAGGGTTTTGGCGTAGTGAATGACACCGTCCGAATCATGCAGGTAATATAAATATTCGGTTTCGGACGGATCAAAGGCGGCCTTAAGTGAAGATAACCCGGGATTGCAAATCGGTCCCGGCGGCAGGCCCCGATTTAAGTAGGTATTATATGGCGATTTGATTTTCCGATCGTCAAGAGCGATTGGCTGCCAGTTGCCTTTAATAAACTGAATGGTGGCATCAACCTGCAGAGCCATACCGATTTTAATCCGGTTTTGCAAAATTCCGGCCACAATTAGCCTTTCTTCTGCGGTTTTGGTTTCTCTTTCAACTAAAGAGGCCAGAATAATATTTTCCTTGGTTAGCGCTAAACCCGCTTTTGTATCAAAAGTGGCCAGCATTTTTTCCACGATTTTTTGGGCAGTTGCCTCTTTGGGAAAAAGATAGGTTTCGGGAAACAAAAACCCCTCTTTATCTTTTGAAACAGTTAAAAAATCCTGAATAAAAGTCTCATCTTTATTCAGCGATGCGGCAAATTTCCGGGCAATTTCTTCCCGCCTTAAGCCCTCAGGAATCGTCACCCAAATCTCTTTCGGTCCTTGGAGAAGCTGATCGGTGATTCGGAAAAGCGAAAGATTGGAGGAAAGAACATACTCCCCGGCCAAAATTTTCTGAGAAAGTCCGGTCAGTCTCACATAAAGCTTAAAGGCGACGGCGCTTTTTATCAAACCCTCTTTTTGCAGATTTGTCCCGATTTGGCCGGCGCTGGTCCCTCTAACAATCAAAAAATTTTTAAAATTTAGGGTTGTTGCCACCGGCTTGGCGTTTTGATAAAACCAAAGACCGGCCAGACCCAAAACCAGAACAACCAAGAAGATAAAAATTGAAATTTTTTTCATCCGCTAAACCTCTTCCAGAAGGGCGCGCCTGTACTTCTTCACCTTGGGGTCAAAGATAAAAATCCGGCCGCAGTTGCAGGAAATTTTTTTGGTGCCATCAGCCAAATCTTTGGCCTTGCCGTTGGTTAACTCCTTGCCGCAACCGACACACCTTCCTTGCGACAAAAGCCAGGCCTGAATCGGAGCAATGACATCTTTAAACATAACTATCTAAATATGATTGTAGCATAACGGCTGCCGCAAATGCATCCTCCAAACCTCGGCGTTTTTTCCGGGAAATCCCGGCCTCCAACGAAAGCTTTTTGGCTTCGTGGGTGGAAAGAGTTTCGTCGAATATTTCGGCCTCTAAAGCCTGGGCAAATTTTTTTGATTCCTCTCCCATTTCCTCTTCCGAAACTCCAACGACTATTTTTTCGATATTGTTCTCTTTTACTATTTTTTGCAGCTTTTCACTTAATATCTTTATATCTCTATATCGAATCACTTTCAGTGGCTCGGCCAACTTTCCCCCACTCACTGCCAACCCGATCTTTTTTCTGCCGTAATCAATACCAAGAATTTTCATATCGGTACCACTCTGGCCCTGACAATTAAACGCTTCGGCCTCCTGGGATCTCCCGGTGGAACACAGGTTATCAAAGTCAAAAAAGAGTCGGAGGAGTCCTGCTGAAGAACCTGGATGTCGGTTGGAGAAACCTCAAACGCATCTTCCACTTTATAGGTATAGGAAACATTGTCATATTCGATAAAGACTTCATCGCCCTTTTTTAAGGAAGGCAGGGTGGAAAAAATCGAGATATATTCTCTGGGGTTGTAAAAAATCGGCAAAACCGAGTGGCCAAAAATTACCGCATTTCCGTTTTTCCCCGGCAGGGCGGTACCGGGATATTGAATGAGGTTTTTCGCCAGGTCCTCCCCGCCGATGGCAACCACCGCATCTTCAATCTTCAGCCTAGGAATTGATATGGTGTAATAAGAAACTTTGGGAACCTTAAATGCCTCCGAGGTTACTCCGCCCGTAAACCAATTACTGGCTTTGGTAAAATCCGGTCCCATGGGACTAATTAATTCCCGGCTATCCGCGTTCGAACGAGCCCGATAAGAAAGAATCGGGATTAACACTCCGGCTAAAATCACAATACCCGAGATTGCCCAAACAACGGCAATTATTTTTAAGAAAGCTTTTTTATTCTTACCTTGCATATTTTTACCGCTCACTGGTGATTTTTACAGAAACGTTTTTGGAAACAAGAGGAACAATTCTTAAGCGGCTAAGAAACCTCGGTTCGATGTTTATCTCGGCTCGGGAAAATCCCGGAATCGAGGAAAATTCGGTCTCCACCGTAGATGAATTTTTGCCCAATATTTTTTTGGTAAGAGCCGCCAGATCCTCATCCGGCAAAAAATCAGCCGCGATTTTTAGACTAAACAGGTTGGCCTCCAGGCGTGTAAAATTAAAGCCTAAATTGTTCTCATTTAATCTAAATCCCGAAGGGGCTGACCCGGCCAGAATCTTTTTGGCCAAAGCCACGAGGTCGTCTTTGGCCGCAACCAAGGCACTAGCTTTTAAACCCAGAGAAAGCTTTAAGTTGCTGGCTTCATCCCCCACCTTACTGCTAAAAACTTTAGAAGAGGCAGTTGCCGTTAAGGACTCATCGATAAAAATCCCTCCCAGGGGAGCCTCCGCCGACAGATTCTTCTTAGCTTGACCGGTGAGTTCATCGGTCAAGCTGTCCAGAAGACTTTTGGCATCATCTGCCGAAACCGCCGAAATTTCCCGGCTTGACCCCCCAGTTAAATCAGCGGTTGCAATTGCATCCACATCGGCTTTTGGGTAACTGCCTACCTTGAAAATTTCATCTTTAGCCAGGTTGTATTCGGCACCAATATCCGCTGCGGCTATCTCAACAGTCTGTGTTCCTGGATCTACGGGGGAAAGGGCTGCCGAAACAGAAGCTGCCAAGACAGTCCCATATTTTAAACCGTTGGCCGAAGTTAAAATTGTTCCGGCCGCTAAATCAAGAATCGCTGACATTCCGTTCTGAATATTCACTGTTCCTTTAGTTTTATCGCCGATCTTCTTGGTCCCGGTGGTTGATTTAGTCTTTTCGCCGGCAACTTGAACCGAAACGGCCTTGCCCGGAATAATCATTTTGTCGAGGTCGGCGCTGGACACTCCCAAATCGATCGAGATTTCAGTTTTTTCCTCAAAGCGCTTGGGGTTGACGTAAATTTTTACTTCCGCCTTTGGATAAAGCCAGCCAAAAGCAAAAAATAAAATTGCGGCAGAGATTAAAATTCCGGCCGCCACCGCGGATTTTGATCCGGACATTCTGGGCAGATAAAATTTAGGCAAACGGAATTTTGGCCAATGAAACTTAGAAAACTCCTTTTTTACAGGGGTTGCCGGGGCTGGCGGGGTTTTGAAGGTTTGGGCCTCCGGCTTTGCCGCCACATCCTCACCCATGACAAAACCCAACTCTTGGGCAGAAGGGGCGCTTTCGGGCTCGACTAAGGCCACTGCTCCGATTTCGGAAGCTCCTGCCAAAGCCGTTGCCAAGACCTTTTTATCCGAAGTTAAAATTTCTATTTTCGGGGGATGCAAAAACTTCAGTTTTTCCTGACCCTCCCACTCTGAACTGACAAGTAACTGTTTAATCTCCTCCAGCTCGCCTTCTTTATTGTTGTAAATCACAATTCGCGAAGGCGGGTTCTCACTGGTCGAAAACCGGCAAAAACCCTCAATAATGTCTTCAAAAACCGAAACACTTCGAGCCACGGCCGTGTTGCCGGTCAAAACCCCTGATTTAAAAACCGCAATTTCCAGATAGTCTTTGCCGACTCCAACGATGGCGGCGTTGGGAGGAATTCCTTCTTCAACTTTAAGAAAATGAGCAATCGCTTCAGGTAAAACCACGAAACCGGTCGGCTCTAGAGAAAGATCAGTGCAAATATTTTTAATTTTGGTCAAATTTTCTTCTTTAATTTGACCTTTCTCTACCCAGGAGGTGGGGACCCCAAAAACTGCTTTTGAGGGTTCTTTAAAATCTTCGGGAAAGGTTTGGACCGAGGAAGAAAGGGCTGTATCTGTGGCTTCAATCAGTTCTTTATCTGTTTCCCAAACAGCGGGTGAACTGATTGAAACCGCCTCCGCTTTAGAGCCAACAATTTCCCAAATTCCGGCCTGGACCGAACCGGGCTCAATCACCACTGCCCAATAATATTCTTTTGTCCTATCTTCCTTCCAACCCAACATAAATTCTAATTAAATCCGCCCCTGTTTTTTCCTGCTTAATAATTCTAACACGCCCGATCTTACCGGTGCGGGTAACATGGGGGCCGCCGCAAACTTCTTTACTAAAATCACCAATTGAATAGACCTTCACTTGCTTCCCGTATTTTTCTGCAAAAAAATGTAAAGCCCCCAATTTAATTGCCGCCTCCAAGCCCATGGTTTTGAAACTTACGGGCAAATCTTTTACAATTTGGAGATTAATTAAATCTTCGACCTGAGTTAGCTCCTCGTCTGTCAATTTCCGAGGATAGGAAAAGTCAAATCTTAATCTTTCGGCCGTAATATTTGAACCTTTCTGGGAAACACCCTCGTCCAAAACCTTCCTTAAGGATGCATGTAATAAATGCGTGGTCGTATGCAACTTGGTCACCTCTTCGCTGGTGTCTGCCAGGCCACCTTTAAACATTCCGGCCGAGGCGGTTCTGGAAGATTCCCGGTGTTTATTAAATTCCTTTTCAAATTCTTTTCTGTCTTTATCTGTAATCTTCCGGCCCTGAAGGGCAAAAATTTCCTGAGTAATTTCTAAGGGAATCCCGTACGACTGATAAAGATCAAAGGGTTTAATATTCATGTTTCGTGCCAACCTGGTGCCACTGGCCAAAATTTTTTCAAATTTATTTATTTCATCCCCGATCGTCCCCGAAATTTTTAAATCAGAGGCTGAAATTTGCAGTTTGTGCATCTTGACCCCAGCCCGGCGAATCAGCCGACGCAAGATATAACCCTGAAGTTTATTGCCCGGCGCAACTCCTTCTTTAGCAATTACGCTTGCTGCCCGAAGATGGTCCGCAATTACTCTAAAACCTTTTGTCTCGGCCTTACCTTCGCCATATTTCTTTCCAGCAATTATCTCTAAGGCCTTAATCTGCGGTTGATAAATGTCTATTTTGAAAATATCCGGGTCTCTATTTACCGCTGCGGTTATCCTTTCTAAGCCCCCGCCGAAATCGACATTCTTCTGCGACAGCTCGGAAAGAGACCCATCAGCATTTTTAACATACTGCATAAAAACCGAGTTGCCGATTTCCAAGAACCGGCCGCAATTACAATTCGGGTGACACTTTCTCCCGTATTCAGGATTGTGCGACAATCCAAAGTCGAAAAATATTTCAGAGTCCGGTCCGCCGATTTCCCCAACAGGCATGTCAAACGGCTCGCCGCGGTTCCACCAATTATTCTTAACCCCGTAAAAAAAGATTCTGCTTTCGGGAATTCCCAACTTTTTCCAGATGACAAACGATTCTTCATCCTTGGGAACATTTTTATAACCCTCAAAAACAGAAACCCAAAGTTTTTCTTTGGGAAGGTTCAACTCTTTGGTAAAAAACTCAAAGATCCAGGGAATTTGTTCTTTTTTAAAATAATCCCCCAAAGACCAATTTCCCAACATTTCAAAATAAGTGATGTGGCGATTATCCCCAACTTCCTCAATATCCTGCAGTCTAATTGAGGGTTGAGAATCTACCAGTCTTTTCCCTTTCGGATGCCCCTTGCCCTTCAAATACGGAATTAAAGGCTGCATTCCGGCCGAAGTAAATAAAGTTGTCGGGTCGCCTTCCAAAACCAGCGGAGCGGGGACAATTTCCCGATGGACCCGCGGACTACTTATAAAAAACTTTAAATATTTCTCTCGAATCTCATTAGAAGTCATGCTCAAATTATACCCTGTTTTAACTTTCTTGTCCGTGGGATTCGAGTTTTTTGCCCCGGCGAAGAATTTCCAAGACCCCCGTGAGTTTGTCGGGTCTGATTAAGCCCCCGCCCAAAATCGCATCTTCCAGAATTGAATTTAAACGCTTAATCGCCTTCCTTAAATCCAAAATCACCATGACCACCTGGGCTCCCACAATCATCAGCAGAGCGGTTAAAGAAATAATGACGATTATTAATAACTTTTGAATCCCGTCCATAAAAATAGGCACCAGGCATTAGAAACTAGGTACTATTGTACGCTTAACCACGGTCTCTTTTCCAGACCTGGAAACCGCTTCGAAGCTAATTTCCTTGGTACCTGAAAAAATCTCAACCTTGCCTGAAAACCTCCCATCCTCGCCGACCAAGATAGCCTGATTGTTGACTTTGATGGTGGCGTCGGGATCGGTTTTGCCCTCGATAATGACTTGCCGGGAATTAACCACCAGCCCCTCTTTAGGCTGAGAAACTTCCAAGCTGGGGGGGGAATTAAATTTCAGGTACTGAAAACCCAAATAGCCCAAAATAGCCAGAATGACGATTAAAATCCCGCTCCAAAAAGTATACTTGGGGGTCCAGGAAAATTTATTTTCGACATCCGGCTTGGGATTGATGAAAAGTTTTTTGGGCGGATAGTCTCTTTTAAACAAAGCTTCGGCCATTCTCGAATTAACCCCCAAAAAAGAGGCCAGATTTTTCACAAACCCCAAGACAACCGGAAAATCCGGCAAGGCGGTCCAGTTGGATCTTTCGATGGCTTCGATAAATTCCTTTTTAATTTTAGTCTTGGACTGAACCTTTTTAAAGGAATATTTTTTCCTCTCCCGAGCCTGCCTTAAAATTTCTCCGACAGTTTTCATTCCTTAAGGAGCAGTTTTGGCCAAAAATTCTTCTGCGTTTTGTATCAAAACCTCCCGAGGCTTGGAACCTTCAGCAGGCCCCACCACTCCGGCCGCTTCCAGTTGATCAATAATCCTGGCGGCCCGGGCATAGCCGATTGACAAACGCCGCTGCAGAAGCGAGGCCGAAGCTCGGTCATACTGACAAGCCACCTTAACAGCCTCCCTGAAAAATTCATCAATTTCGCCGCTGACCCCGGCCGGTCGAGGCAGGCCGGATTTACTCATAGCAGTTACCCCTTCAGTATACTGGGGACCTACTCCTTGGCCTTTTAAGAAACCGGCAAGGCTGTTTATTTCTTTCTCGGAAATATAGGCTCCCTGAATCCGCATTGGTTTAGCCTGTTCCGGAGGCAGGTAAAGCATATCGCCCCGACCCAAGAGTTTTTCGGCCCCCTGAAGATCTAAGATTACCCGAGAGTCAACTTGTGAGGAAACAGCAAAAGCAATTCGGCAAGGAATATTAGCCTTAATAAGTCCTGTAATGACATCCACCGAGGGCCGCTGCGTTGCCAAAACCATATGAATCCCAGTGGCTCGGCTCATTTGGGCAATCCGGGTAATGGAGTCTTCGACCTCAACCGGCGAAAAAAGAATAATGTCGGCCAGCTCGTCAATTACCAAAACAATGTAGGGAAGAGCCTGAAAGCCGGACATTTCGTTATACCTGTCAATATTCCTCGCCCCTGCTTGGGCAAAAAGCTTGTAACGCCTGTCCATTTCCGCCAACAGCCACCTTAAAGCCGAGATTACTTTTTCCAGATCAACAATTACCGGTGTTAACAAATGGGGAATCCCGTTATAGACGGTTAACTCCACCCTTTTGGGATCAACCAAAATAAATTTAACTTCGGAAGGTGTCGCCCTAAAAAGAATTGAAGAAAGGAAAGCGTTAATACAAACGCTTTTACCAGAACCGGTCTGGCCCGCAATTAAAACATGGGGCATCCGGCCAATTTCGGTCACAATCGGTCTACCGGAAACGTCAAGGCCCAAAGAAACAGCCAGTTTCGAGTCACTACCCTTCATGGCCTCCGACGCCATCATCTTCTTTAAAGGAACAAATTCCGGAGCCCGGTTGGGAAGCTCAATTCCGACCAGGCTTTTACCGGGAATGGGCGCCTCTATCCGAATGGTTCCGGTAGGGGCGGCCAGCGCCAAAGCCAAATCCCGCTCCAGCGCCGTAATTTTGGAAAGTTTCGTTCCGAGAGCCACTTCCAAAGCATACTGAGTCACGGCCGGTCCCAAATTAACCTCAACTACGCGGGCCGTAATCCCAAAAGACTCCAGAGTTTTTTCAATCTGGGCCGCATTGCCTTTAATATCCCCCCTATCCGCCTTACCCGTCTGGGTATCCCCCAATAAATCCAAGGGGGGGTATTTCCAGATTTTTTCCTCACCGGGAACATTCGTAACCAACTTCTGCGCCAAAATTCCCGGTTCTTCTTTAGAAACCGATTTTTCCGGCCGGAAAATCTTCTCGCCGCCGGAAACTTTTAGAGGTCCTCGGGGCAAGTTGGCCGCACCGGGAAAAACCCTGCCGGCCAAAAAATATCTCTTAAACTTAAAGTAAAAGGTGGCTGTCTCACGCAAAACCTGATCAAAGGAGGTATTAAAAAGGATAATTATCCCGATTAATAAAGTTCCGGAAAAGATAATAAACGCTCCGGGGCCGGTAATTAAACCGGCGATGCCTTCCCAGGCACTCCGACCCAAGATTCCGGCCCGAAAGATACTTGCTACCGAAATAAAAAAAAGCAAGGCCCCTACCAAAACATTAGGCTGACTTAAAGGCCCTTTCAGTTTGGAGATTAAAAAGGCAAAAGAAATAAAAATAAACGGCAAGAAAATGGTTGACCAGGAAAAATAGGCCAACAGAAAATCGTTAAAGGTGAGCAAAAGCGAACCCCTCCGGGAAAAAGAAATAATGACAATTCCTGCCAGAGAAAGAAAAACAATTTGGGCGATAGAAAAAACAGTATTTCTTTTAAGCTTTAGGCGAAAAGATCTCTTGTTAAATCTTTTTTTGATACGCACCATAGCAACATTATATATGAATTTAAGTTCCAATAACTACCGGAAGAATCATCGGCCTGCGGCCGGTTTGGTCAAAGAAGTATCTTTCCAAAAAATCCACGGCGATATCTTTAATTACTTTGGAATTGACCACCTTCTTACGCTGAAGCTCTTTAACCAACAGCTTCCCGACCCCGACCAAAAATTGCCTATTCTTACTCTCATAAACAAAACCACGGCTCACCAAATCAACCGTTTCTCCCTGGATAACCGCAATAACAATACCGTCTTTGGAAAGGTTTTTGCGGTCTCTTAAAACCACATTGCCGACATCTCCGATGCCTAAGCCGTCCACCAGAACATTTTTCACCGGAACGGTTCCGCCCCGTCTGCCGACCCCGTCGGCAAATTCCACGAAATCCCCGGCCTTAAGTTCAAAAACATCACTCTTTTTGGCCCCCATACCCTGGGCAATCTTCGAATAAGCATGCATATACCTGATTGTTCCCCCAATCGGAATAAAATATTTAGGCTTGGTTAAGGCAAAAAGCATCTCAATATCTTTCCGGCTGCCGTGACCGGACACATGCAAATCTTCCTGAAGATCGTAGTAGTGAACGTCGGCATTGGCCTCAATCAATTTATCCACAACAAAGTCAACGTTTGCTTTTGAGCCGGGTGGAGCCGGATCCGCCGAGAAAACAACGGTGTCGTTTTCCCCAATACTAAGAAAGCTGTGCTCACCTAAAGCCACCCGATAAAGGGCGCTCCCGGGTTGACCATAGCTTCCCGAAATTATATAAATTTTTTGATCATTTTTAACTTTTCCTGCCTGTTTTGGGGATATTACAAGCCACTCCGGATAACTTAAGTACCCAAGTCTCCGGGCAATCTCGGCTTTCTTCTCAATCGAACGGCCGATAAACACCACCTTCCGGCCCAGTCTTTGGGCAACATTAAGCGTCTGCTGAATCCGGGAGATATTAGAGGAGATGGTTGAAAAAAAGACTTGGCCCTTGGCTTTTTCGGCTATGGCCTGGATTCGATCCTCAATTTCTCTTTCACTTTCGGTGTATCCCGGAGTGGTTGACCCCAAACAATCCGAAACCGTAGCCAGTGCACCTCTTGAGGCCAGCGAGGCAAGCTTAATCACGTCAAACGGGCGTTTATCAACCGGCGTCCAGTCAAACTTATAGTCAGAAACATGGAAAATCCTACCCTCCGGCGTGTCAATTGAAAAGCCCACCCCGTCCGGAACCGAATGGGCCACCCGAAACGGCGTTACCCGAAAACAGCCTAAAGTCAATTCATCTTTTTCCGGATCAAAAACCTTAACCGGTTGTTCTTTTATTCCGTATTCGGAGAATTTATCTTCGATAAACCCGGCCACCAGTTTAGTAGCATAAATTGGGGCTTTAACTCCTGCCTGCGCAGGCAGGTCTTTGAGCAAAAACGGTAACGCGCCCAGGTGATCTTCGTGACCGTGGGAAATAATGATTCCCCGAAGCTTGCTGGCATTTTCTTTGACATAGGAAAAATCGGGAATCACCAAATCTACTCCCAGCATGTCCTGATCCGGAAAACCCACCCCGCAGTCAACCACAATCAGGTCACTACCACACTCATAAACATAGAAGTTCTCGGTAACGTCAGTCGTTCCCGAAAGAGCAATAAATTTCAACATAATTCCATTTGTTTGACCTCAATTTTATCCTTAACTTCTTGTAAATAATCCGCTAATTTCAGAAAATCATTTTTAATCTCATTTAAAACCGCGCCGCTTCTTAAAGCCGCAGCCGGATGGTACATCGGCACCACGAAAATATTTCTTCCTTTCCAGTTTACCTCAAATTTTCTGCCGTGAACACCACTAATCCGGGCCGTAGGCAGAAACTTGGCCATGGAAAACCTTCCTAAAGTCACAATTACTTTCGGTTCAATAATGTCTATTATCTCGTCAAGATATTTTCCATAGGCCGCAATCTCTTCCGGCAAAGGATCTCTGTTTTCCGGAGGCCGGTGATGAACAACATTGGTAATATAAACCTCCTGCCGGGGCAGTTTAATCGATTGAAGTAATGAATCCAAAAGCTTACCGGCATTGCCGACAAATGGCTCGCCTTTTTGGTCTTCCCAATATCCCGGACCCTCCCCACAAAAAAGCAGTTCTGAATCAGAATTCCCCACCCCAAACACCAACTGTGTTGCCCCACGCCGCAAAGGCAGACTTGCATCTACCTCCATTTTCTCCTTTAGCTCATTAAGCAGTTCTAGCTTATTCATTTCAATTCAAAAAATTCCACCCTATTCGTACCGGTATCGTA
>Ga0100394_1001975_pt1 | contig 17079 bp, 20 predicted proteins | sample CryGeymeta201518_FD_81549 | JGI IMG/M metagenome (GOLD analysis project Ga0100394, IMG submission 81549) | Groundwater microbial communities from Crystal Geyser aquifers in Utah, USA - Crystal Geyser metaG 2015-18 | ecosystem: Environmental > Aquatic > Deep subsurface > Groundwater | place: USA... | reverse complement strand
TGTACAAAGGCCGTAACGATATGTGAGATGTTACCTTAATGCATGCTACTACGGTTATGGGTACAAAAATTGCTATCCAAGGATCTTATATCCATGATTTGGCTAATACCGGCGCTGTAACGGCAGCTGATAACTTACCTGCTAAATATACACAATGGAACGGATCTATCGGTGCCTTATTCCCCATCGGTTTAAGCCTCCAATTTGCAACAACATACCGCAACTGGAAAGTTAACGCTGCACCCGACGGCAAGATCTATTATGGTAAAGTCGGTTATCAACAAAACTTCTTTGAAGCCGGTAAAACAGCTCTTGCCCTTGATTACGGTCATTTCGAGAACATGTTCTTAAATCGCGGGCTTAACGATGTTAATATCCGCAAAGATTATGTCGGTAAGACATACGGTGCCGGTTTGGTTCAACATATCGATCGCGTTGCAACGGAGATTTATCTTTCTGCTCGCGTTTATTCTCTTGATGGGGATTCAACTGATACAGCCCGCTTTAAAGACATTACCATGGTCATGTCCGGTGTCCGTGTTAAATTCTAAACCGATAGGAGAGATAAGTTTTGCGTAACTTGAAACTTATGGCTTTTTTAATCCTACAGTCAGTCTTGCTCTTGCAGGCTGGCTGTAGTCATTTTGAGCCTGATACAATTAAAGAAGATGACATGGCCGAAGGCCCCGGGCTTTTTTCCGGTGAAAAAGGTTATTTTGAACTTTAAAGATTTTAACAATCCCGATAGTGCTTATGAGCTTTAAGAAATCCGAGTAACTCTAAGAGATTCACTCTTTTACTTTTGCTCGGATTCTACAACCAAATCGTTTTTCATTTACATTATTTTTTTCTATGACGGGAACATGCCCCGCAAATATCCTATTGAGTTTCGAGCTCGCACGTTGTCTTCCCTAGACTCAGGCAAGTCACGCAAAGGCGCCTGTGAAATCTTTAAGACATTGTTTGACACAGTCAAATTAATTGAAAATTGAAAAATCAGTTTGCTCAAACCATTTGATAGTAACGATTTCTATTTGTCTAAATGGCATAAAATAAGTTAACTTGACTACAATAAATTAACTTGACGGTGCAAAAAAGGCTAACGGCGCTGTCATTTTCAGGGGAGCTTACCATAAGAAATAGGCTGTCTTGTTTCTTTTATCATTAATTAAATAGACATTTAAAAGAATATCACCTTCGGTCATTCTATAACACTCAGCAGTCTCATGATCAATGTCTTGGAGCATATTTTGAAAGCCATTTCTAAATATTAAACGAGAATAAGGTATTTTTTTGAATTTTTTTCCACGCCAATAACCTTCTTTTTCTGGAAACTTATTAATTTTTGATTGAAATGATTGCGCTGAAATATACTTAAATTTCAAAAACTGTTCGCTCGGCGAATGGTTATGCATCTCAATTATATTATACGCATCTTCAGAAACAAATGAGGGGATCCAGCCTCTTCTTACTGCGCCCTCTTCTACGGCAGCATTTAAATCCGCATAAGATTCGGAATACTCAAACCGGTCGAATGTAAGGGGCAATATAATATAAAGAAAAAATATTAAAAGGAATATAACCCCCGAAAGCGTTAGAAAAAATTTTGTGAGTTTACAAAATAAATATGCCATTTGTTAATTAGCCGGATGTAACATAAAATATTTTACTCTATTAAAATTTAGTCGTTAATGTCAAGGACACAGTCATACAAGGAGACCTTATCTTAATTTATGATATTTAGGCTGTGTCCATGCCCCTCCCTAAAACTCGCTTAGGTTGTGACAGTTCATTGGAAGATTTAACGAGTTGTTTGATAATTATCAAGCAAGAAACCGCATTCTTTAAAATAATCTCTAAGATGACTAAGGCTAGAACCCCTGAGTATAGGTTTTGGATGAGGCCGCCATGTACCGCTCGTTAAACGGCTTCCGGCTTCTGTGATAAAGCTAAGTTTAACATGTGACGACCCTCCTTTTGTTTGGTTTATTATGCCCCCAAAGCCTTCAAAGAGCGTTGTAAAGTCCATATAAGAAAGTTTATCGTCTTCCCAAAAACTGCTTAATAAATGCCAGCGTTTAAGATGAAGTACGGGCCTTGGATCGGGAATCAATTTTTCCACCATGCGGTTAATTCTCAGTGGGGGCGTTTCTCGGTCGGACGCCTCTGCCTCTAAAGCGTCGGAAATCCCAATGAAGGTAGAGCCGCTTTTTACGTCAAAATTAACGATATCAACAGTTAAAGGCGCAACGAGCACATCTTCAACGTAATCACTTTTTTCTTCGGTTTCCTGAACGGAATAAGAATCCGCTATTCCCTGTTCGTTATTCTGAGCCGGTAACGGTTGGGCTTTCACCTTCTTTTTAGCCTTTGTGCGCCTTTTTTTATTGTCCTTCTTTTTAGAGGGGGAAGAGATCTGAGGAGTTTTTTTCTCTTCTCTTAATAAAAAGGGCAGCGCCTTATTGACAGCATAGGTTGGCAAAAAATCAGAAAGTGTATACAAAGGTGTTCTTGACCGTCCGTTTACAATAATTTGTTTTTGAGTGACCTCTTTTAAAACTGCAAACGTTCCATAAAAATTATCCCGTAGACTCCTAAAATTAACTTGCTTAGGCATTGTTTTTTTTGATGCATATTCACCGCTTAAAAGAATAGCGCCGTCCAAAAGGCTTAAGTCGGGGTTCGGTCCAACAACGCTTCTTCCCTCTAAAAGACTGCTTAAGACAGGCATATGCTGTAAAAGAGTTTTTGAGCCTTGGGATAAGTTCTTTACTTCAATTGCGTCATACAGGGTCTCTAGCAGTAAATAAAGCAAGGTGTGTGTGTTGATACTCTGTTGTGCAAGGGCTTGGCCGTACTGATCTAATTTTGCCAAGTGTTTTTCAAGAGTAGGGGGAATGGATTCTCCCTGAAGAAGCCCGTTAACCCTATGTCTTGATGTAGAGAGGTAATCTCTCATAAGGGCTTCAAATAACATTTCAGCGCTATGTGCTTGCTCCGAATAACCGATTACCCAATCTTCATATTTTTGAATCACTTGATAGTTATTTTGAATATTCGCTAGAACCCCTATTGTATTTTGTATTTTCTTCTCTTTGGTGACATGAGTTGCCTTATAATTCATCCAATTGGAAAAATCTCCAAGCTCTTGATCATTTTCCAAGAGATCTAAAAACTCGTGATTTACCTCATAATCATCTTCCAGGCTCGATAAAAGAGATTGAACAATATCATAAAGTTGACGGGCTAATCCTTGGTCAACCTCCGGAACTTCTTGTAGAGCGGTGCTTTGTTTAGTGAAAATATTGTCCTCATTTGCCGAAAGGACAAGGGTGGAAGCAACTAGAGCGGGAGAAAAGCTTGCGAAACAAAGCAAAGCGAAAGATATTTTTTTAATAAAGGGCATGACAAAATCCGATTGTTTTGACCATAATTATTTATTGACAAAAATTTGTCAAATATTAAAAATAAAATCAAATATATTTAAAATTTATTTATATTTTTTAGATACTTATAGAATATGCTTTGAAACCCTCAATTAACTTGACGATACCCTTCCATAATCTTTGTAAATAAAAAAACGGGGCTGTAGAGTCTTTTTTAAAAATGTTCCGAGCTAAGAGTCGGAGAGTCAGAGAATCAGGGGGTCGGAGAGTCAGGGTATTGTTATAGACGAACAGCACGGGAACGCCGTCCGGCATACTTTTGGAACGGGTGTACGACATAAAAAAAACCTCAGCATTATGACTGAGGTTTTTTATTATGAAAAATGAACGCCCTTAAGCAACTTTAATAGCTTGTTGACCGGGACGCCAGTTGCAAGGCATAAGACCGCCGTCTTGAAGACCTTTTAGAATACGGAGTGTTTCTTCCGGATTGCGGCCGACACTTAGGTCATTTACGCTCACGTGACGAATAACACCTTCAGGATCAACAATATAAGTAGCCCTTAAACAAACACCTTCATCTCGGTGCAACACACCCAGCTCCCAAGAAAGCTCGCGCTTGATATCGGAGAGCATGGGGAAAGGAAGCGTGTTTAAACCGGGATGATCCTTACGCCAAGCCAGATGGACGAATTCAGAGTCTGTACTCAAACCGTAAACAACGGCATTTGCCGCTTCAAATTCGGATGTCAAGTCTCCAAACGCTTCGATTTCTGTCGGGCAAATAAAAGTGAAGTCCTTCGGCCAAAAGAAATAAACTTTCCACTTTCCCTCATCGGTCTCATTTGTGAAAGGCTTAAAACCCGACATCTCGTTAGAGGTCACGCCTGTTAAATTATAAGAGGGAAATTTATCACCAATTGTAAGCATATTACTGTCTCCTGAGTCTCGTTAGTTAATGTCCCCTAGGACAAGCCCTCATCAAGAGGACTCTTTAAAGTAAAACCAAGATATCAGAAATTATCGCTTTTACCTAGAAAATTAACCTTTAGGCTGCTTCGGTGCCCTCAAAGGAACCGTTAACGAAACTCAATCCTAAACGTTCCCAAATTTCCACCAGTGCCGTAACCAACTGCTCTGCCATCTCTTCCGTATGGATAGCTGACGGGGTAAGGCGCAGGCGTTCTGTTCCGATGGGAACCGTCGGATAATTAATGGGTTGTACATAAATTTGATAATCGTGAAGCAAGGCATCGGTGACTTGTTTGCATGTTTCGGCATTACCGATAATAACGGGCACAATATGACTTTCGCTCTTAAGGTAAGGGATGCCGACCGCGAGAAACTTTTCTTTCAAAATTCGTGCATTATTTTGATGGCTAAGGCGTTCTTGATCCGAAGTCTTTAAATGCCGAATGCTTGCGATACAACCTGCCGCAACGGAAGGCGTAATAGACGTTGTAAAAATAAAACCGGAGGCAAAACTACGTACAAAATCAACGAGTTCTTTAGACCCTGTAATATACCCCCCGATTAAGCCGAAAGCTTTACCGAGAGTCCCTTGAATAATATCCACTTCGTCCTCAAGACCCCGAGCTTGGGCAATACCGCCGCCCTTTTGACCATACATTCCCACACCGTGAACTTCATCGATATAGGTGAGAGCGCCAAACTCTTTAGCCGCCTCACAAATTTCTTTAACAGGCGCAATGTCTCCGTCCATAGAATAAACAGATTCAAAGACAATAAGTTTGGCACAAGAAGGATCGTCTTGCGCTAATAAACGACGTAAATCCTCAACATCATTATGTTTAAAAATACGCTTTTGTGCCTTGCTATGTCGTATGCCTTGAATCATTGAGGCATGGTTTTCGGAATCCGAGTAAATAATACAATTAGGGAGCAAACTCCCAAGGGTAGAAAGCGTTGCCTCATTAGCAACATAACCTGACGTAAAGACAAGACCGGCTTCTTTATTGTGAAGATCTGCCAGTTCTTTTTCAAGCTCTACATGATAGCGGGTAGTTCCTGATATATTACGCGTTCCTCCGGCGCCGGCACCGCACTGAGCAATGGTTTTTGTTGTAGCTGCGACGACCTTAGGGTGTTGTCCCATACCGAGATAGTCATTACCGCACCAAATAATAATTTCTTTCTTGCCGTCCGGCGTGTGAAGGTCGGCCTTTGGGAAATCCCCTGCTCGACGTTCTATATTTGCAAAATGACGGTAACGCCCCTCGCTCTTGAGTGTGTCGAGGTTTTTCTTAAAAAAGGCGGTGTAATCCATCAATGATCTGCTTTCAAATTCTCTATAGAGAGGTTAGTATATCCATAAATTTATTTCGAAATCCTTAAGATGCAGGACTACAGCTAGAATGTACACTAATTCCTCCACAAACGGCAATAGTCTCAATAAGGTTTATAGCGTTACTGAAATCTCCAACCTATTAAAGGGAGTTGTGGAAGATCACTTTACAGGCATCCGAGTACGTGGCGAGCTCTCATCTGTTAAACGTCACTCTTCGGGCCATCTCTATTTTTCCCTCAAGGATGAAAAAGCTGTTTTAGACGGTATTTGTTGGAAAGGTGTAGCGACAAAACTTGCCACACAACCCCAAGACGGCCTTGAAGTTATTTGCATAGGACGCTTAACGACTTTTCCGGGGCGCTCTAAATATCAGATGGTCGTTGAAACTATGGAAGTCGCCGGAGAAGGCGCTCTCCTTAAACTCCTTGAAGATTTAAAAAAGAAACTGGCAGCCGAAGGGCTTTTCTCTCAAGCTACCAAAAAAGCCATTCCTTTTTTGCCGAAAAAAATAGGCATTATTACCTCCCCGACAGGTGCTGTTATCCAAGATATTTTACATCGTCTGCAAGATCGCTTTCCGACTCCTGTTCTTTTATGGCCCGTGGCTGTTCAAGGACAGGATGCAGCACCCAAAATAGCTGCCGCCATTGAGGGATTTAACAGTCTCCCGACGGAACAACGCCCCGATGTTCTCATCGTAGCCCGAGGGGGCGGAAGCCTGGAGGATCTCTGGTGTTTTAATGAAGAATGTGTTGTGAGGGCTGCCGCCAATAGTAGAATTCCTCTCATTTCTGCCGTAGGTCATGAGACCGATACGACCCTCATAGATTACGCTTCCGACCATCGGGCGCCGACACCGACAGCAGCGGCAGAGCGTGCCGTTCCCGTACGCCTCGAGTTAAGGACAAGGCTCACAGAACAAGCCAGAAGCCTCAACCAATCCATGCGTCGTTTATTTGAAGAAACAACCCAACGCCTCGACGATCGCTCCGAAAGGCTTCTTCGCTCTACGACCTTATATTTACGAGAGCGCACACAATGCTTGGAGGCCTTAAAAATCCGTTCTCCCCTTGATCTTGTTTTAAGGCAAAACGACCTTATCGCAGCCCTTTATCAACGTCTTGTGCAGGCCGTTCGAAACACTTTATTAATGCAGGAGAACCACCTAAAAAGCCAAAGCCAACTCCTGAAAAGCTATTCCTATACCGGCACATTAGAACGAGGATTTTCGCTTATTAAAACGACCTCCGGAGATTTGGTGAGAAGGGCTAAAAGCCTTCTCATGGATGATATCTTTCAAGTCCATTTTATAGACGGAAAGATTGATGCAAAGGTCATAGAGCCTTCACTTTCCCCAAAAAAAACAAAGAAACGCCCCCCTTCAAAAACAACGCCCCCCTCTCTTTCCGATGCGCCGCAGCCTTCCTTTTTTGATTGACGCAGACAGTTCTATAAAAAGCTTATATATCGCCGGTCACTATATATGATATACATAGAATGTGACGCTTTAGTAAAATGAGGACTTATAAAATGAATTTTAAATCTCTTTATTCTCTATCTCTTTTTTTAAACGTAACTTATGCCACGGCATGCGATACATGGCAATTTCCTTTTGAAGAAGATGCGGATACCCCGAACATAAGAAGCAACAGCACCGACAGAAGCAACAGCACCGACAATCTTGAGAATGATAAAATCCTCCAAGGTAAAGAGAGGACGATCCCCCCTCGGACAGCGACTCCCCCTGAAAAAGGAAAGTTCTCTTCAACGCCTCCTATCAATATTACTTATCCGGAAGACTACCAAGGGCGAGACTGGTTTTAAAGGCATCCCAAGAGTCATAGCGCAGGATTGTTTATTTCCTTGAAAAAGTAGCTTAGACATGCTACTTTTGGATAAAGGTGATAATTAATCATCCGGGCCAGTTGAGAAAAACACACTATCGAGGTTACAAGTCGTCTGTGTTTTAAATAACTTCAGCGTCAGCTGGTGTTTATTGTGTCCTACCGAATACAGGAATAAGTAGGACACAAAAAAAATTCTTTAAAATCTTTTCACGTATTGCCGTTCCAAAAAGTTCAAGAATATCACTTTCTCTTAATAAGACGATCTGTCTCGGGTTACTTTGTTAGCCGACGGCAATTAACCGGAAGAAACTTGTTTCTTAAAAATCTTGACAAATCGCACCGAACTTGCAAGGATAATGAAAGCCCCCCCGATCAAGTGATCCGTTTGGATATGAGCTCCCAAAACAAAGAAATCAATAGCAAGAACAACCAACGGAATAAGAAATAATAAATGAGATAAAGACGCGCTTTTCGAAAGTTGTACGGCTTTCATCCAAAAAATACTTGAAAAAATATTCGAAAGAACAAAAGCACCGACTCCGTATCCGAACGATGGGGCAGAAAAAACAATTTCTTCCCTTGGCACGGAACCCCAAACCAACGGCGCTTGAATCAAAGCCCCGAGCCCTGAAAGCCACACAACGGTTGAAAAAGTCCCTTTCATTTTAAATTTTTTCAAAAGGAGCATGCCGAAAGCCGATGCTACGGCTCCCCCTAAAACAAAAACCAAGCCAAGGGAAATGTTCTTTAAAAGAGAGGCTCCCCCAAAAAAGATATATAATCCGAAAAAAGCAATAGGCAAGCTGATCAAAAGGGACGTCGGCATTTTTTCTTTCAAAAAAAGAACGGAGAAAAGAATAAGAAACAAGCTATTGGTTTGCTGTAGGAAAGCTGCCGTAGAGGCATTAACGCCCTGCCCCATGGCAAGAGCCATAAAATTAAAGCTCCCCAGATTCCAAATGACGGTTACCCCAATAAGCACAACGAGAGACTGTTTCGGGCGAAAAAAAAGCATCAGAGGAAGTGCAACGGCAAGACGAAACAAGGTAAAAACAAGGGGGTGTGAATACTCAACGCCTTTTTTCACAAAAATAAAGGTCAGCCCCCATAAAATAACGGCCAGTATACCGTAAAAAAGACCTTTCTTTTCCTCATCAACGGGTGTCTGAAAAAGAGGCGAGATACGTTCTAAAATTGATTTCACCCCTAAACTATTCCCTTGTTTAATCATTAACTTATCAGGTTTCCCTGTCCCTGTGAAAAAGAATTTTCCTTTTTTTTCTAGCATAGATTTTTGATTAATCGATGCCTTGCCTTGATTTTTATATAGAATTCGTATTAAATACCGGTATATAAAAATTAAAATAATTGAAGTTCTCAATATGAATTCAACGCAGCGCCCTTTATCCCCCCACCTACAAGTTTATAAACCCCAACTTACATCGGTTCTTTCTATTTTTCATCGAGCGGCAGGTGTTTACTTGGCGCTTGGCATTATTGCGTTGGCTCTTTGGATCATTTCCCTCGCTTCACCGGAACCTTGTTTTGGCCTTATGACGGCATTCTACGCCTCACCCTTCGGGCAACTTTTATTTGCATCATGGATTCTTGCTTTCTTTTATCATTTCGCTAACGGCATCCGCCATCTTGTTTGGGATGCAGGGTACGGCTACGGCCTTGGCGCTGTTTATCGAGGCGGTTGGGCCGTCCTTATTTTTACAGTTCTCGCCGCCGGTTTTGTCCTCTGCACTCTTTTTAAAGGAATCTAAAATGACCCGCCAAAAGCAACAATCCCCGTTGGGAAAAGCCCGCGGACTCGGCTCTGCCAAATCAGGCTCTCATCATTGGACCCTACAACGCATGACATCCGTTGCGCTTGTTCCTTTAACTCTCTGGTTTTTTTACAACCTTATTACCAATGATTTCTCAAATTACCAAGCTGTCGTAACTTGGCTGCAAACGCCTTACTCCTTTGTCTTTATGGGACTGACCCTCTTTGTTGCGCTCTACCACGGAGCCCTCGGACTACAAGTTGTCCTTGAAGATTACGTCCATAATGCAGCGGTAAAATTCTTAGGGCTTCTTAGTATTAAGATTGTCTTTACCGGCCTTGCCCTTGGGGCTTTTTATGCTTTAATTCATATTCAATCCCTTTCTTTTTCGCCTACGGAGTTCGTTCATTAAATGTCCAAAGTTTCTGAAAATTACAAAATTATCGATCACCAATATGATATTGTTATTGTTGGTGCAGGGGGTGCCGGATTAAGAGCTGCCCTTGGCATGAGCGCTGCCGGTTTATCAACGGCCTGCATTTCAAAGGTTTTCCCAACACGAAGCCATACCGTTGCAGCCCAAGGCGGTATTAGTGCGGCTCTCGGCAATATGGGAGACGGGGATCACTGGAAACATCACGTGTATGATACGGTCAAAGGCTCCGACTGGTTAGGAGATCAAGATGCTATCGAATACATGTGCCGAAATGCTATCCCGGCCGTCATTGAGTTGGAACACATGGGCGTGCCTTTCTCGCGAACCGACGAAGGCACAATCTATCAACGTTTATTTGGGGGCCATACCATTGATAAAGGAAAATCAATGGCTAACCGTGCTTGTGCTGCAGCGGATCGTACGGGTCACGCTATTCTGCACACCCTTTACCAACAATGCTTAAAGCATAAAACAAAATTCTTTATCGAATACTTTGCCCTCGACCTCATCATGGATGATGACGGGTCTTGCCGAGGGGTCACGGCACTGTGCCTTGAAGACGGTACCGTTCACCGTTTTTCTGCCAAAACCGTCGTTCTTGCAACGGGCGGATACGGTCGTGCTTTTGCAACATGTACGGGCGCGCACACCTGTACGGGAGACGGCGGCGGCATGGTTCTTCGTGCCGGCTTACCTTTGCAAGATATGGAATTTATTCAATTTCACCCGACAGGTATTCACGGTGCCGGCTGTTTAATTACAGAGGGTGTACGCGGTGAGGGAGGTTACCTTATCAACTCGGAAGGGGAACGTTTTATGGAACGCTATGCCCCCAATGCAAAAGATTTAGCCAGTCGAGATGTCGTTAGTCGTGCCATGACCGTCGAAATTAACGAAGGCCGAGGTGTTGGTCCGGACAAGGATCATGTGCATCTTGTCATCACCCATCTTGACCCCGATCTTATTGAGAAACGCCTTCCCGGCATTTCAGAATCTGCGCGCATTTTTGCCGGTGTTGACGTTACGAAAGAACCCATTCCCGTTGCGCCGACAGTTCATTATAATATGGGCGGCATTCCGACAAACATCCACTGCGAAGCGCTCAACCCCACAAAAGAAAACCCTGATGCAACGGTCAAAGGTCTTATGGCAATCGGAGAAGCCGCTTGTGTTTCCGTACATGGCGCCAACCGTTTGGGCACGAACTCGTTGCTGGATCTTGTCGTCTTTGGAAGAGCCGCCGCACTAAGAGCCGCCGAAACCGTAAAAAAGGACGAGCCCCATAAGCCTCTACCGGCGGATAGTGCTGAGTTTTCTCTCGAGCGTCTTGATCGTTTGCGTCACTCAACAGGCAAACTCTCTACGGCAGATATTCGAAAGGACATGCAAAAAACCATGCAAAGCTACTGCCCCGTCTTTCGAACTGACGACCGTCTGGCAACAGGCCTATCAGAAATTACACGAGCTGCCGCAACCTTAAAAGATATCGGTTTAACGGATCGCTCTATGATTTGGAACACAGATCTTGTTGAAGCTCTGGAACTTGAAAACCTTATGGGGCAAGCCATGGTAACCATGGGTTCGGCCCAAGCACGCAAAGAAAGTCGAGGTGCTCACTCGACAGGCGACCACCCTGAACGTGATGATGAGAATTGGCTCCGACATACTGTGGCGTACTGCTCCGACCTAAGAAATATAAAACTCAGTTACCGTCCCGTTCATATGAACACATTGACCGATGAAATCGAAACTGTGCCTTTGGCCAAGCGCGTCTATTAAGAGGAAAGCTTATGGTTGAATTCACATTGCCAAAAAACTCAAAGGTTGTTAAAGGAAAAACCCTTGCGGTTGAAAATCCTAAAAAGCCTCGTAAAGTCCAAATTTATCGCTATGACCCCGATCAACCCGATCAAAATCCGCGCCTTGATACCTATATTATTGATGAAGAAACCTTTGGTACAATGGCTCTTGATATCCTTTTAAAGATTAAGGAAAAACTAGATCCTACCCTTACCTTTAGACGGTCTTGCCGCGAAGGCGTTTGCGGTTCTTGCTCCATGAATATCAACGGCACCAACACTCTGGCCTGCACCAAACATATAGCAGACCTAGAAGGAGATCTAAAATTTTATCCCCTCCCCCACATGCCTGTCATCAAGGATCTTGTCCCTGATTTATCCCATGCCTATGCCCAGTATGAGATGATTGAACCGTGGATTCAAGCCGATAGCGCTATCGCTCCCGATAAAGAGCGTCTCCAAAGTCCTGAAGAACGAGAAAAAATGGACGGTCTGTGGGAATGTGTCTTGTGCTTTAGTTGTTCGACGGCCTGCCCCAGTTACTGGTGGAACAGCGATCGCTATCTGGGCCCCGCAACACTTCTGCAAGCTTATCGCTGGATTGCAGATTCCAGAGATGAAAACAAAGGAAAGCGACTGGATGATCTTGAGGATCCCTTCCGTTTATACAGATGTCACACCATCATGAACTGCACAAACACCTGCCCTAAAGGTCTTAATCCCGCCCAAGCCATCGGAGAGATAAAAAAAGAGATTGCCGTTAGGGCTCTTTAAGGCTTATTCCGGCCACACGGGGCTTGATGTACGGGTAAGGCCTTTCCCGGTCGTGTTTGAAAAAAGAGCTTACTAACGAACCTTCCCCGTCGGTCGGCACAGCCCCAAATTTACTACCCAACCCTACCGATCTGTTTATTTTGAGAGTTCTGCTTTAAACAACCCTATTCTATCTTTTTCTAACCGTTCTTATTCAAACATATGATTTTATTGAATCAATAAAAGAAATTGAAGGACGTGGGCAAGATTGAGAAAGAGAAATAGGAAAATGAAATTCTTTCGCGTGCGTCCGATAGACTTACAATATGCTTTCTGACGTTTTTTTGGAAACTTATCAAATCGGTAGTAGTGGTGGTGCGCCCGAGAAGATTCGAACTCCTAACCTCCTGATCCGTAGTCAGGTGCTCTGTCCAGTTGAGCTACGGGCGCATAATAAACAGGCAATGAGTGCCTTCGGATATGTGTTTAATAGCGAGAATTAAAAGAAGAAGCAAGGAAAAAGTTAGAAATAAGCCTAAAAACTTTCGACAGCCCTAACAAAGGCAGATTTTTGATTCGATATTTCATCAAGCTCCGGCGCTTTGTCTAAAGCAGCTTTCTCGATGGATTTTATTTTAATAGCATTATGTTCTGCTTCTAATGAAGAAGAAGGGATATTTAATGATTATTTATAGGTTCACCGTTACGAGACTCGGAGGGTACACTTTTCCGTATTATTATGTTTTACCGGATGGCTTTGTTGCATGGAGACGGAAATTCCGGTCAAGGATTGAGAGTCTGTTAGCACTTCCTTTTCCAAGCTTTTGTAAATTCACATGAGATCACGTAAGCCTCCCTTCAGTCATTCCGGCGTTCGTTCCAAGCTTCACGTTGGAAGTTGGTCAGATTATAACGAGATCCTTGGTTTTGTTAGCCTTGAAACGGGATATTAATTATGTTCCTATCATAAAAGATATTAAAGAAGATGCAAAAAGGACAAATTAACGCACAGAACCAAAACCAATTAGCGTTCGAGAACTTCCTCGAGCTCATGACTTAGTGCAAATAGAAAGTTGGCAAAATACGATCTTCTTAAAAATCAATAAACAAATGAGATAAAAACTGTAAACGTTTAATCTATCACCGTTATACCTCTATTCCTTAATTCTTGTTTTGCATCAAATGTAATGAGATAGCACCCAGACAGAGTCACGGTTGTGGCGTTGGAAAGGTGAGCAAGACCCGCATCGGTGATGTGACGATCTTGAATGATCACGGGTATATCGAGATACTCAGGTTGAGCGTTAAGCATTGCGCTGAAGCTCTCTAAGTCTTCTTTATTTCTAATGACAAATTGTGCCTTTCCCTTCTTTAAGGAAAGAGAATCAGATGTAGTTTTCAAGGTTTCCTTACAAGTTATTCTGAGGCTTTTGAAAGAATCTTGATCTAAGAAAGAGATTATGGAATCAAACATATCTTTTGGAAACTCCCCAAAAAAGGATTTTCCATAGGTTCCGTCGGAATCGATTTTGGGAGAAGTCACAAAGGGGTGCTCTTCCAATTCATCTAGATTAGACGCAATCGCTGAAAAACTCGTAAGAAAAGCAAAAGCCATCCTGTTCAAAAACCGATAAGTCATAATAGCTCTTTTATTTCCCTTTATAAGAGAGCGAATATTCTCTGTTAGGCAGGTAAAGGGAATTATTAAGTCATTACAAATAATTGGGACACTTAACTAAAGAATGATATTGTGGTATCCTGTAAATAAAAAAGCAGGATGGTAAATCTATGAGTCCCCTTTCATGTAAAAAATGTTGCTCACAATCTTACGTTAAATCCGGGCATATCCGCTCTCATCAACGTTACAGATGCAAAGAATGGGGTTGTCAATTCACTGCCACAAAGACTCGTGGCGTCAATCCGGCCCTCAAATCTTTTGCTATTGTATTGTACTCACATTGCGGTGTTTCCATGGGGAATTTGTCTAAGCTCTTCAAAGTTAGCACCGTTGCAGTTTTAAAGTGGGTCCGCAATGCTGCCGCTCAAATTGAAGATAAACCGGTTCAAAAGCCTGATATTATTATGGTTGATGAGTTTTGGCACTTTGTGAATGGACAAAAACAAAATTTGGATGTGGCGAGCCATTGACGGGGTATCGCGTGCCCCTCTCGGATACCACTTGGGCGATCGTACTGATGCCGGCTTGCGAAAATTGATCAAAAAAAAATAGACACAGGGCAGTGTTATTTTTTGACAGATGATTTGGCCGGATTTACACGCGTTCTGCCAAAAAGTCGGCATTTTATTGGGAAGGATTTGACTTTTCCTATCGAGGGAAGCAATAGCGATTTAAGGCATCGTCCGGGAAGATTTCACAGGCGATCAAAAATTACATCAAGAAGTGTTTCCAGAATTCATGCCTCCATCAAGCTGTTTGAGCACTTCCAAAACCCGGAAACTGTGAAAAATTCACTCAAACCTATGTTTGAATTCTTTAGTTAAGTGTCCCGGAAATTATTAAACAATTGACTTGGAATAGCAGTTTTTTAAAGCCTTTCCATTTTAGTATTCATAAAGGCTCTGAGGTTGACTTGGTATTAGAGGATAAACGAGACGGTTTGTATGGTATAGAAATTAAGTCCTCATCAACGTTACAAGGAAGAGATTTTAATGGGCTAAAGCGTCTTTCACAGTTGGCGGGGAATAGGTTTAAAAAAGGCATAGTTCTTTATACAGGTGATCAATATCTTGGAGGCTTTGGTGATAACCTGCAGGCAGTTCCAGTATCTTCTGTTTGGGCATCATAAAAAGTAGTTCGTGGAAATAAAGGTGGTTTGACGCTTAATTCGTTTGAAAACTTTTTAACTCAATACCCACACATGAGGCCAATTAGAATAAAATGATTTGAGAAAAATATTATTGACATTAAATTTCTTTACTGTCATAATTTAATGAATTTAAATATAAAACGGATCTTAGAAATGAAAAAATTAAAAATTCTATTTACAATAATAACCTTTTTCATATCGTCAGATAAAATTTTTGCCAGCAAGGGATTTGAGTTTGAAAGTGGTCAGCAATTTCATCGGACTAAAGCAAACAGTCCAGTTTTCCTTCAATTTAGTGATAAAGTGTTAGTTGAAAACTATGGATTCAACATAGAACGTCCCGGATTTGAAATTCGCTTACTCAATACAAGAAAGAAAGTTGGATACATATCCACATTATATAAGCCAGAGGAGAAGATGATTGAAATTTCTTGGGTGTTCATTAATGAAGATCAAAGACGTCATGGATATGCTTCCCATGCCTTACTTACTGTGCAAGGAATTTTCAAGAAATATCAACAGTTCTATCCAAACGCCAAGCGTTTCTACCTAACGTGTGGGGATGATAATACAGGTATGCAGTCTACCGCAGCTAACGCTGGTTTTGAGATAACAAACGATTATTTTAATCCGGGGTTCATGGTTGATTTTATTAAGGCTATACCTCAATAGGTCGGATAAGAATTTGGGGTATCACCCACATCCGTGGCAAAATCGACGGTTTTTTTTGATTACAATACCTTCCTCATACGGGTTCTGAAAATTCTCACCGGTCAATTTTCGATGAGAGCGCGCCTTGGGAGGCATCCTTAACCAAGGCTCTCACCTTTTTACAACAGGGATTACAAAAATCACCGTCCGCTTAAGGCTCGTTACCATCCCTTTTAAGCCAATTTCCGTCCTGTCCTCTATAATATTTTTCCTTTACAGCAGCCCAAGAAATTTTATGGCACACAACCTCTAAAGGCTCGTCAGGATCCCGACGTTTTTTGGGATTCCGATAATGCTCCCAAGCCCGGTTGAAAGCTTCGCGGTAGATATCTTGCGCATGGAGCGGCAAATGAAGTTTTATCGCATCCGGCAGATCACTATTACGGGCATAGACCATAAAACCGCCTTTTTTTCTCTTCCGACAATCGCCGTTTTTGCCGCTAAAAACACACCCCGAAAGAATCAATCCCCACGCTAAATTAGCTTTATCAAATTCCTTACCTTGCTAACCCCGGGTATTAAATTTGCGACAAGTTCCGCCTCTTTATGTTCAAACCAGGAATGCACATTGCCCCTAAGGGTCACAACAGCCCCGTCAACCTCTACCTTAATATCCTCTGCATCAAGGCGTGCGCTTCTTACAAAATTATCAGTTATCTGTTCTTTCACATAAGACGGTTTAATTAACGGCTTTACACTTATTTTATTAATAATAGCCTTTACTCCTTTGATATAGCGTACATTTTCAAAAGCTCTATCCTTTTGAAAGCGATAGGTCACCTGCCCCGTAAGAGTCACAACGCCCTTCTCAACAATAACTTGAAAATTATGCTTATTTTCACTAAACATTACATCCCGCCCTAAAGAGTCAAGCACTGCTCGAACAAGATCGGCATCGTCGGGCGGCTTTGAACCAAGCAAATCGACTTCCAATTCTTCCGCTATACCTAAAACACCGACCACCGATTTCACATCGTCTTCAATGTAACCTTTTTGATAAAAATGTTTAACATGACCCGTCAGGGTCACGATGCCGTCCTTTAACCGAACCGTAATTTTCTTAGAATCGATCCTTGGGTCACTCTCTAATTTCCATTTAAGGTTGTTAAGAATTTCTCTATCCAATTTCAGGGCATCCCCCTTTTTTATCTTTATCCGTTATAAGTTTTTTTATTTTTTCCATGTCACTTTGACGTTAAAGGTCGTGCCGCGTCCTCTCAATCTCAACCGGCCTTTTTG
>Ga0100394_1001962_pt1 | contig 17139 bp, 12 predicted proteins | sample CryGeymeta201518_FD_81549 | JGI IMG/M metagenome (GOLD analysis project Ga0100394, IMG submission 81549) | Groundwater microbial communities from Crystal Geyser aquifers in Utah, USA - Crystal Geyser metaG 2015-18 | ecosystem: Environmental > Aquatic > Deep subsurface > Groundwater | place: USA... | reverse complement strand
ACTATTCGTTTGTGCGAAATGGATTGCTTCTTGCCCTTTTGCTTTGGCAATAATACGGTTTGGCAATCCTGTAAGTGAGTCATGGTGTGCCATATGTTTCATTTTATTTTCTATTGTCTTGCGCTCCGTTATGTCACGCGAGATTATTAAAAAGCGATTGGTATTTTTGGCTATTTTTGAGATGGAAAGTTCAAACAAAAATGTAGTAGTTTCAAAAGAAATTGAGAATATTTTTCCAAAAGAGAAGCCTTTCTCATCCGCTTCTTTGATAGCTTCCATCGAAACATTTGCCGCTTTGCTAGGTAATATTTCGTTGATGGTTTTACCTAGTAGGGTCTCTTTAGGTGCGACAAGCAACTCGGGTTTTTGAGTCCAAACATTTAGATAAGTACCTTCTCTGTCTGTCTCAAATAAAAGATCTGGAATAGCGTTAATAATTCCTTGGCTAAATGCAATTTCCTGTTCCAGTTGCAGTTTTGCTTGATTCTCCTTGGTTATATCTCGACCTATTCCAAGAACTCCAAAAAGTTCTCCGTTTGATGTATTTACGGGTGTTTTTCTAACTTCCAAAACTCTAATTGTGTTGTCATTAGGGTTTATAATTTCCTCTTTGCTAATCATCACACCATCGGAAGTAAGCGCATTCATATCTGACACCTTACAGATATCTGCACTCTCTTTTGTGAAAAAATCATAGTCCGTTTTACCGATTATTTCACTCTCACGTTTACCACAATACTCTTCATGTGCAGGGTTGCAAGCTAAATATAAACCATTTATATCTTTAAGCCATACCATATCTGGGATAGTAGAAATGATAGCTTTGAGTTTTGTTTGAGTCTCTTGGAGTTGGTGTTGTATGTCAAGAAGTTTTCTCTCTCTGTTTAAGAGTGTCTCTATAGCCTCTTCAAGTTGTAATCCTCGTTGTGCGACTTGCTTTTCAAGCTGTGCATTGAGTGTTTTTATCTCGTCTTCGGCTCTTTTGCGCTCTGATATATCCTCAATCACTGCTAAAATGTACTCTATTGAGTTGTGCTTATTGCGGACACAACTAACAGATAGATTTGTATAAATGATTGTTCCATCTTTATGTATAAAACGTTTTTCTAAAATATACTCTTCAATCTCACCATTTAAAAGTCGCTCAAACTGCTCTAAATCTTTTGTTAAATCCTTTGGGTGAGTCATCTCTTCCCATGTTTTTTTGATGAGTTCTTCACTACTGTAGCCAGTGATGTAGCAGAGTTTTTCATTGGCATAGAGCCACTTTTTTTCAGGTGAAGTTATCGCCATACCGATTAACTGACGTTCAAAGAAGAGGCGCATCTGTTCATTTTTTTGATGCTCTTCTTTTTCAAGCTGCTCTGTAAAATCTTTCACAAATGCCATGTTATAGTCGATGCCGTTATACTCCAAATGGTTCGCACATACTTCCATAGGAACTACTTTTCCCTCTTTTGTTTTGTGATGAGTCTTGAGAATGATTTGTTTCTCTCTCTTAAGCTTTTGCCAATGCTCTTGCCACTTCTCCATAGGAAAATTTGGGTCTATATCATGAACAGACATAGTGAGCAGTTCATCATTTGAGTAGTTTAAATATTGGCATGTGGATTTGTTCGCATAGATAACTTGTGCATTCGCATCCAATATAAACACAGCTTCTGAAATAGTATCGAGCGCAAATTGTTGAAGCTCTTTTATTTGGTCATGGAAATTCTCATTGAGAGGTACTTGAGCTATTGACATGTGAAGTCTCCAGTGGGATAATATACTAAATTCATGCTGATTTAAACAAGTGTTGTAGTGTTTGAGTTTTTTTTATATTTAAACGATAACCGATTCCTCTTTTTGATACGATGAGAGTAGCAGTTAATTTTTTACGTAATCTGAAAATTATTTTTTTGATTGCTTCTTCACTTGTAAAATCCATAGGCCATAGCTCTCTTTGTATCTCCTCTTTTGTAGTAATCTTAGAACGATTTTTTATGAGGATGGTGAGTAGCTGTAACTCCTTAACACCTAATGTAATAATGGAGTCGTCTCGTGAGAGCTCTTTTGTTTTGGTATTGAAAAGAAGATGCTCATCTAATGCTATCAATTCTTCTGTTACTGAATTTCTTTTTATAGATTGATAGATGGATTGGTAAAAGAGCTTCATATTTACGGGCTTTTTTAAATAAGCATCGATGGAGAGATTAGTAATTTCTAAGAGGGTTTTGAACTCAGTGCCATTTGAGACAACGATAATAGGGGTTTTATAATCGTAGAGGCGTAATTGTTTAATGAATGTAAGAGCATCTATATCTACTGTTTTATAAGTAATAATAATCAAATCAGGTGATTCTGCTCTATAGAGAATAAAAGCATCTTTATTATTGTCAGTCAAAATAGTTTTGTTAAATAGTATTTCCAAGACTTTTTGCTTTTTAACTCTTTCAGTTGAATCTAGTTCTATATAAAGAACATTTTTTGATTTTAGCAGCAAAAGATTTTTAGACAATTAAACTCTCCATTATTAAATAACTATAAATAATATATGCGTGACATGATAACAATCTAATAGTTCCATATTGGTGACATGAAATGTGACTTCAAGGAACCAAAATGTCCCTAAAGAAAAAGTAGAATAATAATAAAATATTTTACGCCATCTTAATATACCTATTTAGAGTATTTATATATTTTCTTATGGTTAGTTCACTAAGAGGTCCTTATAAATAGGCATTTTTGCTATAATAAAAAATATTAAATTTGGACTGCCAAGATGACGCATACTTTTGATGAAAAATTAACTTGTGAGGGGATTATAGGAGATGGTTGCGGTGGTGGAAGATTTTTTACCATACAAGAGTCTAAACTCTTAGTCTATGACCCTCAATCTGAGATGTTAAAAGTTTTGCTAGAGAATATCCACATGCCAAAGTCCATCAGAAAAAAGGCTTGTGTGATTTATATAGAGTGTGAAAATGAGAAGATAGAATTTGACCTCTCTTTGCTCAAAAGAACAGTTTAAGCCCAAGCTTATTAGATTAAAACTCTCTCGTCTCAGGATGCACTATGCAGCGCTATAAAATTATTCATCGTACCTATTATAATTATTCAAAACCTGTGACGCTTGGAGAGCATCGACTCCTTTTACGACCAAGAGAAGACCATGAACTTCGCATAGAATCATTTAAGTTAAAAAGTATCCCTGAAGCCAAAATACTCTGGTATCGTGATGTTGAAGATAACTCAGTCGCTCTTGTAGACTTTCACCAAAAAGTGCAACAGTTAATAATCGAAAGTGAGGTTATAATCCAGCAGTATAATGAGAACCCACTCGACTTTATAGTCGCAGATTATGCACTCTATTATCCATTTGAGTATAAAGTGTCGGATAAGTTTCTTCTCTCTCCTTATATGGTCTTGCCAAATCAAGCGAGCTTGCAACTGCTCAACAGCATGATTTTAAATCTTTTTGATAGAAGCCAAAAGATTCAAACCTATACACTTTTACAAAGATTAAGTGCATATATATTTAAAAGATTTACCTATAATGTCCGAGAAGAACCTGGCGTTCAAACTGTTGAGCAAACCCTTGCTTTAGGCTCTGGTTCTTGCCGTGACTTTGCACTCTTGTTTATGGAAACAGTCAAATGTTTAGGACTTGCCTCACGATTTGTAAGTGGTTACCTTCATGCCCCGCTTATGTCTAGTCAGGTTGGTTCTACGCATGCTTGGGCAGAGGTCTATTTGCCAGGTGGCGGGTGGAAAGGGTTTGACCCCACTATTGGAGATATCGTTGGGGCGGATCATATTCCTGTTGCTATATCCATGCTTGCTGAATCAGTTCCACCTATTTCAGGTCTCTACACTGGAAATGCAAAATCAACTCTTGATGTAGGTGTATGGGTAAGTAAACTGTAGTTACTTCTTTTAAAAGTAAAATATCCATTGCTTTAAATTGAAGCATTTAAACAATGATGATTTTAGTCTTTAATGATATAATAAATCTCCAAATCTAATAGTACTCAAACAAGAACAAAATCGAATCAAATATTCAAAGGCAAAACATGTCATTAAAAGTTGTACTATCCCATAAAACGCACTATAAATATGATAAATTTATCTCTCTTTCGCCTCATACCATAAGACTTCGTCCTGCACCTCACAGTAGAACACCTATTGATGCATACTCGATGAAGATTACGCCTGAAAATCATTTTATAAACTGGCAACAAGATGCGTATGGAAATTATTTGGCAAGAGTTGTATTTCCTGAAAAAGTAAAAGAGTTTGGTATTGATGTTGAAGTGATTGCAGATTTGATTTCAATCAACCCTTTTGACTTTTTTGTTGAAGCCTATGCTGAAGAGTACCCTTTTGAGTATAAATCTGCATTAAAGAAAGAATTACTTCCCTATTTTGAAGTGACAGAAGAGGGCAAACTACTTAAAAAGTTCATTAAAACACTTGACTTAAAAGAGCGTAAAATTAATGACTTTCTTGTTTATTTAAACAGTGAAATCTACAACTACTTAAACTATACAGTTCGTCTTGAAGCAGGCGTTCAACCATGTGAAGTTACTTTAGATAAAAAACTAGGAAGTTGTAGAGATTATGCTTGGCTTTTTGTGCAAGTTTTAAGAAGTTTAGGATTTGCTGCACGTTTTGTCTCTGGTTACTTAGTTCAACTCAAACAGGATGAAAAATCACTTGATGGTCCAAGTGGTCCTGAAGAAGATTTTACGGACTTGCATGCTTGGACGGAAGTTTATCTCCCTGGGGCAGGTTGGGTTGGACTTGACTCTACGAGTGGACTTTTTGCAGGGGAGGGACATATTCCTCTCGCTTGTACTGCACATTATGAGAGTGCGCATGCCATAGAGGGTTTAAGCGATAAGTGTGAAACTGAGTTTGAATTTTCAAACACAGTTACTAGAATCTTTGAATCACCTCGTGTGACAAAACCTTACCGTGATGATCAATGGGATGCTATCAACAGTTTAGGTTATGAAGTAGATGTAGAGCTCGAAGAAAATGATGTAAGACTCTCTATGGGTGGAGAGCCAACTTTTGTATCAATAGATGATATGGAATCTGACCAGTGGAATACAGGTGCTGATGGCCCAGAAAAAAGAGCTTTGGCAGACACCCTTTCTCGAAGACTTTTAAGCTCGTTTGGCAAGGGTGGGATTCTTCATTATGCACAGGGGAAATGGTATCCAGGTGAACCAGTTCCAAGATGGCAAACATCTATTATTTGGCGAAAAGATGGCAAGAAAATCTGGAAAGACCCTTCTCTTTTTGCTAATATGAATGAGAGCTATAATTACACAGATGAAGATGCAAAAAAGTTTCTTGAAAATTTGGCACACACTTTAAAAGTGAGCGGTGAAACTATCCTTACAGCATACGAAGACCCTATCCATTATATTATGAAAGAGGCAGAACTTCCTATAGATATTGACCCCTTAGAGTATGATATAGACAATGCAACTGAGAGAAACAGTATTGCTAAAGTGTTAGGTCAAGGGCTAAGCAAAGAAGTCGGGTATGTTTTACCACTTAACTATGCAGAAGATAGATGGATGACTTCATTTTGGTCGTTTAGAAGAGAAAAACTTTTCTTAATTCCTGGAGATTCTCCTTTAGGTCTTAGGCTTCCAATGGACTCTTTGATAGAAAATCCAGAAAATGAGCTACCTCTGCATTTTGAGCCAGATCTGTTTGCTAAGGCTCCAAAGCTTAAAAAGTTTCTCAAAAAAGCTACTAAACGCCTAGAAAATAGTGCAACATATACAATCAAAAATGACCCAGAAGCAACTTTTATAAGAACTGGTTTAAATATTGAAATAAGAGATGGCAAACTTTATATCTTTTTGCCGCCTTTGAATCATACAGATGCATTTTTGGACCTTATTGCTTCCATAGAAGCAGTGGCTAAAAAGCTTAATATCAAAGTTATTTTAGAGGGTTATGAACCAGCGCATGATTTACGTTTAGAGACTATTAAAGTGACTCCAGACCCAGGTGTCATTGAAGTAAATATTCAACCTGTAAACTCATGGAAAGAGCTAACAACGAATCTTTTTACACTTTACAATGATGCAAGAGAGTCTCGTCTTGGAACAGAAAAGTTTATGCTCGATGGAAAACATACAGGAACGGGTGGTGGAAACCATGTAACAATAGGTGCAATGAAACCAGTTGATAGTCCACTTCTAAGACGACCAGAAGTTCTAAGAAGTCTCATCACTTTTTGGCAACATCACCCAGGTCTTTCCTACCTTTTCTCGGGTGCTTTTATCGGTCCAACTTCACAAGCCCCTCGTGTGGATGAAGGAAGATTAGAAAACCTTTATGAGTTAGAAATTGCATTTTCACAAATACCATTAGGAGAAGAAGTTCCTTTTTGGATTACAGATAGGCTTTTTCGTCACATGCTCACAGACATAACAGGAAATACGCACAGGTCAGAATTTTGTATTGATAAGTTATATTCACCAGATTCAAGTGCGGGAAGACTTGGTATTTTAGAACTTCGTGGTTTTGATATGCCACCACATCCAAAAATGGCACTTTTACAAAACCTTCTCATTCGAACGCTTGTTTCACTTTTTTGGAGAAAACCATATAAGCATAAGTTAGTTCGTTGGGGAACACAACTTCATGATAAATTTTTACTCGAACATTATGTAAGAGAAGATCTCAAAGATATTGTAGAGTTTTTAAATAATGAAGGCTACAACTTTAAACTTGATTGGTTTGACCCATTTTTTGAGTTTAGGTTCCCACTTTATGGAATGGCGACAGTTGAAAATGTACATTTAGAACTTCGCTCAGCGATTGAGCCTTGGCATGTTCTAGGGGAAGAGAGTAGTTCTCAGGGAACATCAAGATATGTAGACTCCTCTTTAGAAAGAGTGCAAATCAAAGTCAACAACTTTGTGCCAGAACGCTATGTACTGACATGTAACTCTGTTGTGATTCCTTTAAGTCCAAGTGGAGTGGAGGGTGAATTTGTTGCAGGTGTAAAATACAAAGCATGGCAACCATGGTCAGCACTTCATCCAACTATTGGAGTCGATACGCCACTTACATTTGATATTGTTGATAAATGGAATGAACGTTCTATAGGTGGAATGACCTACCATGTCTCACATCCTGGAGGAAGAACGTATGAGACTTTCCCAATCAATGCAGGTGAAGCAGAATCAAGAAGAGTGAATAGGTTCCAAGATTTTAATCATACACAGGGTAATTTAGAGTATGTTGCAACTTCAGAGGTGCAACAGAGCCTTATCAATGTAAATGGTGCAAAACGCGCCGTTGTATTAAAAGAAAAACCAGAAGATAAACTCTTTTTATTTCAAGAAGTTGATCAAAGTTTAGAATATCCAAACACCCTAGATTTAAGAAGAAAGTGGGCCAAACAGTAAATGCAGATTTTCGAGAGTTACATCGCAGGCTCACTGTTTGATGAAGTGTATGATAGTAAAAAAAATGTTCGAGAGTGTTGGAAAGATATAGTAAAAAATATAGAAGATTCCGGTTTGGAACTTCTTAAAGAGAAGCAGTCTGAGATAGATTGGCATTTAGAAAACAATGGTGTCACTTATAATATTTACGATGATCATAATGGTCCATCTACACGTTCATGGAGTTTAGACCCTATCCCTTTTGTAATCGAAGAGCGTGAGTGGGCGACGATAACAAAAGGGTTGCAACAAAGAGCAAAACTTTTCAATTTAATCCTAAAAGATTTGTATTCAGAGCAAAATCTTATTAAAGATAATATCGTTCCAGCAGAAGTCATCTTTGGGCATAAAGGCTTTTCTACAGAGGTTTTTAACTTTGGAAGCAAGCCAGATTTCAATCTCTACTTTTATGCAGTAGATATGGCGCGTGGACCAGATGGAAAAATGTGGGTTATCAGTGATAAAACACAGGCTCCATCGGGACTTGCCTACGCCATTGAAAACAGATTAACTATGAATGTTATCGCAAATGATTTATATCCAAATATTGCAACAAAAAAATTATCTTCTTTTATTGAAGATTATAAAAGCTTGATAAAAGAGTTGAGTTGTGGAGATGCATCTACAGCTGTTTTATTAACCCCTGGACCACATAATGAAACCTATTTTGAACATGCATATTTAAGCTCATTTTTAGAGATAAATATGGTGCAAGGTGCAGATATGCTTGCTAAAAATGGCTCTCTTTGGATTAAAAGCTTAAGTGGTCTCAAAAAAGTAAATACACTGCTTCGAAGGGTGGATGATAGGTTTTGTGACCCTTTAGAGTTGAGAAATGATTCCACTTTAGGTGTCGCAGGACTCCTAGAAGCTATGCGGGAAAACAACTTAAATATGATTAACCCAATCGGGAGTGCTGTTACTGAAAATATTGGTTTAAATCCTTTTATGGGAAAAATTGCCCAATACTTTTTAAAAGAGGATTTGCTATTGCCTCAAATTGCCACATGGTGGTGTGGTCAAAAAAATGAGTTAGAGTATGTTCTTAAAAACTTAGATAAGCTTATAATTAAAAAAATCAATACAACAGAACAGAGTAGAGTCTATTTTGGAAGAAAAATGAGTTTACTAGAGCGTGATGCGTTTATAGAAATCTTAACGCTTAATCCCCATCAGTATGTTGCACAAGAGGAGATAGGTTTCTCTACAGTACCCTATTATGCAAGTAACAAAATTGAGCCTAGGAGTGCTGTTATTCGAGCATTTTGTTTGAAAAAAGGGGATGATTACTCTGTAATGAATGGTGGGCTTGTTCACATGTCTGCAAGTAAAGATAATTTACTTATCGCATCAAAGAGAGGAGGGATTAGTAAAGATTTATGGATTTTAGGGGAAGATTTACTCAATAAAAATCCAATTAATCCATTAACTTTTACCACATGTATTGAAACCTGCATAGATAATATATCAACGCTTAAAGCAGAAAACCTATTTTGGCTGGGGAGATATCTTGCTCGATCTATCTCTACGACTCGATTGATTTTACATCTGATTAAAAAGATAACGAATTTTTATCGCTATGAAGTTGTTACCTCAAAAGAATCACAGCTTATTTTACAAAATGCATTAACGCACATGACAATGACTTACCCAGGTTTTATGGATATAAACAACAAAAAAAATCTTGATGTTTTTCCTATGCTTGAGATTACATCTGTGATTAAAGATACATATAGAACAGGTTCTCTGTCTTCAACGATTGCAATGTTGTCCAATGCAAATATTAATCTTAAAGATTTGATGACACATGAATCATGGAAACTCTTTGAGAAGATACAAAAAGAGTGGTATGATTTTATAGGAAGAAAAGGCGATTCAACGATGAGTGTTGCGGGTGAACTCGATAAATTTCTCATCTATTTTATGGCATATAAACAACTTGTGAATGAGAGTATTTTTAAGGAGCAGGGTCTGATTCTGTATGAAATCGGTTTTCGAATCGAAGATGCTTTGCTTTTAATCTCAAAAGTAAAATCGATGTTATGTGTGAAGCTTGATAGATCTATCGAACATGACGTTTTAGAGGGGTTGATTAACTCTATTGAGAGTTTAAATGCATATAGAGCTCATTATAAAAATGCCTTGACATTAAAATCAGTATTGGATTTTTTAATTTTAAATTCACAATTCCCAAAATCTTTGATGTTCACAGCAAAAGAACTTCTCAAAGAGTTCAAAATATTACCTAAAGCAAAAGAAGTATCTACATCTTATGAGCGAGCCATACTTGAGATAGAGGCATTATTACACTCTATAGACTTAGAGATTTTAATACAAATAGAAGAGGAAAATGTAGTTTATATGGAACTTGATAAAATATTATCTCAATTATCTGACCTGTTTTTGGAGTGTTCTAATGAATTTTCAAATACATATTTTTCACACCATGATGAGTAACTATGATTTATGATATTTACCACAAAACAGAGTTTAAGTATCAGAGTAGTGTTACTTTTAGTCATAATTTAGCACGACTTAAACCTAAAGAGACACCCTTCCAAAAGTTATAGGAGTATTCAATGGAGATAAGTCCAACTGTTTATGAGTCCTATGATTTTGTAGATATGTTCGGCAATAGCAATACGCATATTCTTATAAGAGAACCGCATCAGACACTCACTGTAATCGGGAAATCTAAAGTTGAAATTTTAACGGATGGTATTGAAGAGTATATAGAGAATATTCAAAAAAATAGTATAAGTTATGAGAGTGCCCTTCAAAGGTTGTCAACATTTAATTTGAGTGATTTATATGCAAAACAGTATCTTTTTGAGTCTGAACTTATTCCAAATAACTCTTTTAAGATAAAAGAGTATGCACTTGAATCTTTTCATAAAAAGCGAGATCTGTTTGAAGCAACAACAGAGCTAATGAATCGTATCTTTAACGACTTTAAGTTCTTATCTGGCTTTAGTAATATTACAACTCCAGTGGAAGAGATTTTTGAAGCCAAAAAAGGGGTATGTCAAGATTTTGCACAATTTGCAATTTCGGCACTGAGGACGATAGGTTTACCTGCAAAATATATGAGTGGATATATAGAAACAGTTCCTTTATCGGGTGAGAAGAAACTCTTTGGAGTGGATGCATCGCATGCGTGGTTCTCTATCTATATACAAAATGCTGGCTGGATAGATTTTGATCCTACAAACAATATCATTCCAAAAGAGCAACATATACTTTTAGGTTCTGGAAGAGATTATCATGACATCTCCCCTTTAAAAGGGGTTGTCTTTAGCAGTGGAAACAGTAATCTTTCTGTTATGGTCGATGTAAGAAAAGCACAGAGTGAAACAAAAATGATGATGCAGATGCAACAGAGCCAAAGTCAATAGTGATTAATCTTCGATAATAAGTTTTTTCATTACAGTATTGATGCTCTCCATAATGTCATCTTCCTCATCATAACTTAAGAGTTGAAGTCCTGCATCAGGATTTAATAAGTTCAAGATTATATTAATATCTTTGATAATCGCTTCTGTGACACTCTTGTTTCTGTCAAACCTTAAGCGTAAGTCCACCTCTTCTGCAAGTTTTCCAAGCTTGAAAAAGTAATCACTGGACTTTCTATGTCCTCTTTTTGTGTGTGCACCCCAAATTTCACTAATCAAAGAGAGTATGAGGTCAATATCTTTATAGTCGATTGGAAGTGGACTTTTAGAGATTCTTTGAAGAAGTGTGTGTAGCTCAATAATTTCTCCAAAAGCTTCAAAGTCAATATGTGTTCGGCATATTATAGTGTTTTCTCTTGCTTGAGTGATGATATTTACTATATTTGCATCATGAACACCTCTAATAGCTTTATCTAAAAAGTCACTTGCATTCGTGTACTCTAAATCGATATTGAACTTTTTGTAGAGTTTAACACCAGCATCTTTATCAATATCTATGATGGCATCATAGGCTTTGTTTATTTCGTATAAGGTCTCTTCCGTACGCTCTAAATATCTACCCAACCATTATAAATTTGTCGCTACATTTGCTGTTAATAATTGTTCCATTTTTATAACTCCATTACCCAAGTGTCTTTAAATCCCCCACCTTGAGAAGAGTTTACAAGATAGTTTCCCTCTTCAAGTGCATATCTGGTTAAACCGCAGTTCCAAACTTTAACATCTTCACCCATAACAACATAGGCTCTAAAATCTGCTTTTCTATCTTTGAGTTCATTGTTGAGATAACACTTTTCATCATAAAACTCTATAAGTTCCTGTGCTATAAATCTTCTTGGGTTCGCGATAATCGTAGCTTTGAGGTCTTGTATCTGTATAGCACTCATAGAGTGACCAAATAAAACACCATATCCACCCGCTTCTGCAACATCTTTGATAACTAATTTTTCCATATTATTCATCACATAATCCATGTCTTCTTTAAAGTAAGGAAGATAGGTTGGCGCATTCTTTAAGATAGGCTCTTCACCTAAATAGTACTTAATCATCTTAGGAACAAAATAGTAAATTCCTTTATCATCTGAAACTCCATTTCCAACTGCATTCATAAGTGCGACATTGCCTGCCAAGTAAGCTTCTATAAGACCAGGAACTCCAATTAAACTCTCAGGGTTGAAAAACTTAGGATCAATAAACTCATCGTCAAGTCTTTTATAAATAGCTCCAACCAATACTTTTTTTCCATTGTAATTTTTGAAGTAAACTTTTTTATCTATAACCACAAGCTCATGTGCACGTACTAGTTGTGCCCCTGATTCTTTAGCAAGATAACTATGCTCATAGTAAGCTGAGTTAAATCTTCCAGGTGTCAGTAAAACATTGATGCCGCCAGTATTGACATGGTTCATAGCATCAGTGATGATTTTTGGATAATTTTTAATAGGCTCAATTTTGAGCTTTTCAAAAAACTCAGGATAAATTTTTCGATAGGTGTCTCGTATAGAGAGTGGGTAGCTCGCACCACTTGGCACACGTAGATTATCTTCTAATATGACCCACTCATCATCTTCAGAATCTTTTACGAGGTCAATCCCATTTATGTGTGTTCTTACTTTTTTTGATGGTGAAAACCCTACAAACTCTTTCAGATACCCACTTGCACTATCTACAAACTCTTGAGGAATGATGCCCTCTTTGACAATTTTAGCATCTGTATATAAATCTTCTAAAAAAAGGTTTAAGGCTGTAACTCTCTGTTGTAAACCTTTTTCAATTTTAGTAAACTCTTCTTTGGCGATTATTCTTGGAATGACATCAAAAGGCAAAGATTGCTCTATAAAGTTCCCATCTTTATAGAGGTTAAAATTAACTGCAAATCTATCCATATAAGATTTAAACTCATCAATTTTTTTTATATCTTGTTGAGAGAAAATTTCCCAAAATCTATCATGCATCTCTGTCGATTTTTCTAACATATAAACCCCCAAAATATTTTCTTTATTAGATTGTAGCATTATAAAAATGAAAAAAATACAAAAGATGACTAATTTATAATCATGTGCAAAAGAGTTACTATTTGGCATGTGGAAGTTGTAAGTTTATCTCTAAATATAGAATATTATTGGCATGTGGAAATAAAGAAAAAAATGAGTTTTTCTTCATACAGTGTATACTAAAAAACATACTGTTTAAAACTCCTTAAAAGTGCCTTATGAACTTGTTAGTATTATAAGAGTATAATCACGCAAATTTTTAATTTTTTCAAAGGATAAAGATTGAGTAAAAAAGTGATTTTAGTCATAACAGATGGTATAGGTTTCTCTTCTAAAACAGAACATAATGCCTTCTATAATGCTAAAAAACCAACTTATGATAAACTATTTAAAGAAACGCCTCACGCATTAATAGATACTTCTGGGCTTAGTGTAGGATTGCCAGAGGGTCAAATGGGAAACTCTGAAGTTGGGCATATGAGTATCGGAAGTGGTAGAGTTTTGTATCAAGATTTAGTAAAGATATCTTTAGCACTCAGTGAAAATAGGTTAAAAGACAATACAGAATTACAAAATCTTTTAAACACTTCCAATCGAGTGCATCTTATAGGGCTTCTGAGTGATGGAGGAGTCCATTCACACATAGATCATTTTATCGGTATAGCTGAAATAGCAGCGCAAAGTGGAAAAGCGGTTTTTTTACATCTGATTACAGATGGAAGAGATGTCTCTCCAACTTCGGCAACTACATATATCAAACAGCTACAAGAACACTTAAGTGAAAATATTAAAATTGCTACACTAAGTGGCCGTTTTTATGCAATGGATAGAGACAATAGATGGCCAAGAATCCAAAGAGCGTATGAGGCTATAGTCAATGCTACACCCAAAACAGATTTTGAGCCAGCAGGTTATATCGGTTCCTCTTATGCTTTAGGTGAAACAGATGAGTTTGTGGAACCCGTTGCTTTTGAAGGGTATGAGGGTTTTAAAGATGGAGACAGTGTACTTACTATCAACTTTAGAAGTGACAGAATGAGAGAACTTGTCACTGCGTTAGGGGATAAACATTTTAATGAATTTTCAAGAAACCCACTTAAGGTACATCTTGCAACCATCACTGAATATGACAAGAGTTTTAATTACCCCGTTTTGTTTAAAAAAGATGCCCCAAAAAACACATTGGCTGAGGTTATTTCGGCATGTGGATTACGACAGCTTCATACGGCTGAAACTGAAAAATATGCGCATGTAACTTTTTTCTTTAATGGCGGTATAGATGAGCCTTACAATAATGAAACAAGAATCCTGATTCCCTCTCCTAATGTAAAAACATATGATGAAAAGCCTGAAATGAGTGCGCATGAAGTTGGAGCAGTTGTTTTAAAAGCTATGGATGATGCGATAGATTTTATAGTTGTAAACTTTGCTAATGGCGACATGGTTGGACATACAGGTGACTTTGAAGCAGCAAAAAGAGCTGTGACAGCTGTAGATACAGAGTTAGGACATATTATTGAAAAAGGTAAAGAGAATGATTAATCTGTTGTTATTACATCTGATCACGGAAATTGTGAAGAGATGAAAGATGAAAATGGAGAGACTTTAACAAATCATACGGTTGGTAAAGTGTGGTGTTTTGTAATTGCTCAAGGTGTTAGCAGAGTTCAAACTGGAGCACTTAATAATATCGCACCGACAGTTTTGAAACTAATGGATATTACTATCCCAAAAGAGATGGATAGTAGCTTAGTCTAATAGAGTGCATAAAGAGTTGCTTTGCAAAGCGTGAAGCTTGTTATAAAATAAATTTAAAAGGAAAAATAGAATATGAAATTTAGTGGAAAAAATGTTTTAGTTACAGGTTCAAGTCGTGGTATTGGCGCGGAGATTGCAAAAACTTTGGCAACATTTGGTTTAAAAGTTTGGATTAATTATAGAAGTGGAGCAAGTGAAGCAGATGCTGTAAAAGAGAGTATAGAAGCCGCAGGTGGAAGAGCCGCTGTTATCGGTTTTGATGTGAGTGATGAAGTTGCATTTGTGGATGCTATTAAGATGATTGTAGAGAGTGATGGTGAACTCTCCTATCTTGTGAACAATGCAGGGATTACAAATGATAAACTTGCACTTCGTATGAAAACAGAAGATTTTATGAGTGTTATCAATGCAAATCTCACCTCTTGTTTTACAGGATGCCGTGAATCTATGAAGGTGATGAGAAAGAACAAATTTGGAGCAGTTGTCAATATCGCTTCCATCGTTGGTGAAACAGGAAATGCAGGTCAAACAAATTATGCAGCAAGTAAAGGTGGTGTTATTGCAATGACAAAAAGTTTTGCAATCGAAGCTGCTTCTAGTGGAATCCGATACAACACAATCACTCCTGGCTTTATCGCAACAGAGATGACAGATAGTTTGAGTGATGAAATCAAAGACTCTTTTACATCAAAAATTCCTATGAAAAGATTTGGAAATGCTTCAGAAGTAGCAGAAGCTACAGCATTTTTACTCTCAGACCACTCGAGTTACATTACAGGTGAAACATTAAAAGTCAATGGCGGAATGAATATGGCATAGAAGAGATTTTTTTCTTCTACGCAAGCAGATATAAATAGATGTATCAGGTTTCATTTTTAAATTACTTAAGTTAACTGTGATATAATTACGATGATTTTATACTTAAAAACATAGGAGCTGGAATGGCACTTTTAGACGATATTAAAGAAGTTGTAGTAGAGCAATTAAGCGTTAATGCTGATGAAGTTAAAGAGGATTCAAAATTTGTTGAAGATTTAGGTGCTGATAGCCTTGATGTTGTTGAACTAGTAATGGCTCTTGAAGAAAAATTTGATATTGAAATTCCTGATGATGAAGCAGAAAAAATTCGAACTGTTAGAGATGTTGTTACTTATATAGAAAGCAAGTAATTAATTTAATTTTTGCTGAGAATAGACATTTTCAATGTCAATTTTCAGTTAACTGAGTGCTTTTGCAAGTTAACTTTTTGTTAATTTATAAAAGTATTTTATATTTTATGGAGAATATTTGATGAGAAGAGTAGTAGTGACTGGATTGGGAATGATTAACTCAGTTGGAAATGATAAAGAGAGTTCTTTTAAAGCAATCTGCGATGGTGAATGTGGGATAGATACAATAACAATTTTTGACCCAGAAAGCTATAGTGTTCAAATCGCTGGTGAAGTGAAAAATTTCGACCCAGAAACTGTCATGAATACAAAAGAGGTGAAAAAAGCAGATAGATTTATTCATCTAGGATTAAAAGCAGCGCAAGAAGCAATGTTGGATGCAAAAATTCCTGAAGATATGGAGAAGGAAAGATTTGGTGTAAGTGCTGGTTCAGGGATTGGTGGTCTTCCATCAATAGAAAAGAGCTCTATTATTTTAGAAACAAGAGGCCCTCGAAGAATTAGTCCATTCTTTATTCCTGGTGCCTTGGTAAATATGCTTGGTGGTTTTGTATCTATTGAGCATGGAACAAAAGGACCAAATCTTGCAAGCGTTACAGCTTGTGCAGCAGGTACTCATGCAATCAGTGAAGCGTGTAAAACGATTATGTGTAATGGTGCTGATCAAATGTTGGTGGTCTCTGCTGAGTCTGCGATTACTGGTGTTGGTATAGGAGGCTTTGCAGCAATGAAAGCACTCTCAACAAGAAATGACTCTCCTAAATCTTCTTCTCGTCCGTTTGATGCAGATAGAGATGGCTTTGTTATGGGTGAAGGTGCTGCATCTTTGGTTCTTGAAGAGTATGAGAGTGCTGTGGCTCGTGGCGCTCATATCTATGGAGAAATTATAGGATTTGGTGAGAGTGGTGATGCAAACCATATTACTACTCCAAGCCTTGATGGTCCTTCTCGTGCAATGAAAGCGGCATATAATATGGCGGGTAAACCTAAGCTTGATTATGTAAATGCACATGGCACAAGTACACCAGTAAACGATAAAAATGAAACAGCAGCGCTAAAAGATTTATTAGATGGAAAAGAAAATTGTCCTCCAATGAGTTCAATAAAAGGTCAAATAGGTCACTGCCTTGGAGCTGCTGGTGGGATTGAAGCTGTTGTATGTCTTATGGCAATGAGAGACTCTATTATCCCTCCAACAATCAACTATACAACTCCCGATGAGAATTGTGATTTAGATATCGTACCAAATGTATCAAGAAAAGCTGAACTAAATGTAGTTATGAGTAACTCATTTGGTTTCGGT
>Ga0100394_1001939_pt1 | contig 17225 bp, 18 predicted proteins | sample CryGeymeta201518_FD_81549 | JGI IMG/M metagenome (GOLD analysis project Ga0100394, IMG submission 81549) | Groundwater microbial communities from Crystal Geyser aquifers in Utah, USA - Crystal Geyser metaG 2015-18 | ecosystem: Environmental > Aquatic > Deep subsurface > Groundwater | place: USA... | reverse complement strand
ATTTTAAAGAACTTGGAAAAGAGATAGCAACTTTAAGAAAAATGAAAAAAATTTCACAAAAAGAGTTAAGTGAAAATCTTCATATCTCCAGAGCGACAATAAGTAGTTTTGAAAATGGCAATAGCGTTGATATTGGGCTTAAAAAAGTATTGCAGATTATTGATTATCTTGGGTTTGAGTTTGCACTTAAAGAAAAAACAGAGTTCCCAGTGTTTGAGGATATATTAAATGAAAGATAATCTTCTCATCAAAACCAACAACCATTTAGCGGGTAAACTTGTTTTTGAGAAATCTGAATATATTTTTAGCTATCAAAGTCAAAATAGAGATGATTTTATCTCTCTGACTATGCCAATTCGAGAAAAAAGTTACGTTCACACTCAACTGCACCCTATCTTTGAGATGCATCTACCAGAGGGATATCTTCTCTCAATCATAAAAAAACATTTTGCAAAGCTGGTCAAAACAGATGACTTTGGTCTGCTAAACCTGATGGCACCCTCTATCAATGGAAGGGTGACATATGAGTCCCCACTCCAAATCCAACAGTACGATTTGAGCTTAGAAAATCTCATCCATCCAAAAAGTGAAAAACTCTTTGATGAGTTGATAGAGAGGTTTGCGCTGAACTCTCCACTAAGCGGTGTACAGCCAAAAGTATTGGCTAGAGTTGAAAATAAGGCGACTCTTAAACTTGAGCAGTACATTGTAAAATCATGGGGAGAAGAGTATAAAGAGCTGGCAATAAATGAGTACTTTTGTATGCAAGCTCTTAAGTATGCAAAGATTCCAACGCCAGAGTTTTATCTCTCAGATGATGATAAACTCTTTATCATGAAACGCTTTGACATAGAAGATGATGGCAAATGCTTGGGATTTGAAGATATGTGTGTCCTGCAAGCCAGACAACGAGATGATAAATACGAGGGAAGTTACGAGCAAATAGCAAAAACCATCACAACTTTTGTCTCAAACAAAAATAAAAAAAATTCACTTATCAACTTCTACAAGATGATAATACTCAACAACATCTTGCAAAATGGCGACGCGCATCTTAAAAACTTTGGACTTTTGTATGATGGAGTGGAAAATATCTCCTTAGCACCTGCTTATGACGTCATCTCAACCTCTCTCTACATAAAAAACGATGTCCCTGCCCTACATCTCTTAGGAAGCAAAAAGTGGTGGGATAAGAAGTTCATCATCCGCTTTGGCATGGAGAGTTGTAGCTTAACGAAAAAAGAGGCGAACGATAACTACGATGTTTGTGTAAGTGCACTAGCAGATGTGAAAAATGAGATAACACTTAGACTTCAATATGAAAAGAATGAAGATAAAGCTAGTGTTTTAGAACATCTTTTAGAGCTTATAAAGAAGGGTGAGAAATAGATGAACAATATTGAAAAATTAGAAGGAAAATATGAGGATAGAACAACTTCAACCATCAACAGTGACATTAAACCACACGAAACTCTAATAAAAATAATTTCTCAACAGGAAAAATATACAAAGAATTTTATAACAAACTTAAAAGTAAGTGTAGAAAAAGAGACTACAATAGGAGACAAGTTAATTGATTTTATTCATGAGAACAAATCATTAATTAAAAGTTTACATTTCATGAATTGTTTTAAAATTTACAGACATCAAGAGAGCAATAATAAACTAGAAGTTGAAATTTTAAATGAAATAAATAGTTTTATTGAAACAGGGATTTTGTAAATGTGCATGAACAAAACAATAAGCTTGGCATGTGGAAATTGCAAAATGACATGTTTTTCAATAAGATTTATTTTGAATGCTACGATATGCAAAAGTATCTAAGTAAAGAAAATATAAAATCTTGAAGTCGAAATTTTCGACTTCAAATTTAAAAACTTTTGATGAAAAAATCAGTGTGTTGGGAGTGAACTAATGACATTTAAAACCCTAATCTCAAACATCAACGATATACACAATACACTGCAAATAAAAACTTTGCAGAGTGTGAGTGTAAATCTAACCATAAGAAATTATCTCATCGGTCATTATATAATCGAGTATGAACAAAACGGGAATGATAGAGCCGAATATGGGGCGAAAATTATAGATAATTTGGCTGATAGTTTAAAGCATATAAAAGGGTTGTCAACAACAAATTTAAGGCTTTTTAGACAGTTCTATAGTATGTACCCTCAAATTCATCAGTCACTGCCTGACCAATTGAAAATAGCTATAAAGATTCATCAGTCATCGACTGATGAATCGAAGACAAATCTAAAAATACAAACAAATAAGCTTTTAACTCATCTTACTTTTACTCACTTTGTAGAACTGATAAAAATTGATAACGATACAAAAAGAGGTTTTTATGAAGTAGAAGCAATCAAAGGCAATTGGAGTGTACGAGAACTCAAAAGACAGACAGAAACGCTGCTTTATGAACGAGTAGGTTTGTCAAAAGATAAAAATGCTTTACTTAAAAGTTTAGAAAGTAAAAAAGAGATTTACAATCCTTTGGATATTATAAAAAATCCGTACATCTTAGAATTTACTGGATTAGAAGAAAAAGCAAGTTATAGTGAGAGTGATTTGGAAAGTGCGCTTTTAAACCATATTGAAGATTTTTTACTAGAACTTGGAACTGGCTTTTGTTTTGAAGCAAGACAAAAAAGAATCTCTATAGAAAATGAGCATGATAGAATTGATTTGGTTTTTTATCATCGAATATTAAAGTGTCATGTTCTGGTAGATTTAAAGGTTAGAGCATTTTCTTATGCAGATGTCGGACAGATGAATTTTTATCTAAACTATTATAAAAATGAGATTTCTAGCAAAAGTGACAATCCGCCGATTGGCATCATTCTTTGTATCGATAAAAATCACACAAAAGTAGAGTACGCTACGGCAGGGCTGGATGAAAATATGTTTATATCGAAGTATAAAATTGTTTTACCGTCTGTAAAAGAACTTGAAAAATTTATTGATGAAGAGATACAAGATATTAAGGTCGAGAATTTCGACCTTTAAAACAGGATAAAGCGATATGAATAATATTATAATCTATAACAATGACAAATCATGTTCATAAATAACCTAGCCTACGAGGCAAGTGCTGGAAGCGGTAAGACTTTTATGCTTGTTGTGCGTTACTTGAGTCTGCTTTACAAGGGTGCCGCGCCCTCAAAGATACTCGCACTTACTTTTACCAACAAAGCGGCTTACGAAATGCAGGAGAGGATTGTTCTCACACTCGAAGAGTTAGAGAGTCGTGGGGAGTTGGATGAGATTGTCAAACTCACAGGTCTTTCACGCGAGCATCTTCTAGCAGAACGAAAAAAGATTTTGGATGTGTTTTTAAATGCAAACACGAAAATCATGACGATTGATAAATTTTTCTCACAGATATTGCGAAAGTTCTCACTCTACGCCTCTTTGATGCCAGACTTTTCTACGATGAGTTCTCAGCATGAACTCAAACTCCTCTCTCGCTTTTTAAAAGAGGTGAGTGTTGCAGGAAAAAAAGAGACACTTATTACGCTTTCGCTTCAGTCTAACAAACGACTCAATGATATTTTTGCACTCCTTGACGAGTTTTATATTAAGCAAAATGAGTTAAAACATCTTAGGTTTGAGAAGCAGGATTTTTGGCAATACGAACTCGAAGCGATGGATAGTTTTGAGGCGCTCAAAAGCTTGGTTGAAAATAGCGAGAGTGCCTCTTCAACTGCCAAAAATAGTGTTGAGGCAGAAAATTTTGAGGAGCTTATGGCAAAAAGCTGGATAGGCAGAGAGAGCATCAACTACAGAACTTTTTCAAAATGTTATGTGCCAGAGATGGACATCCATCTGGCAAAGATAAACGAGTCCATCAAAAACCAAAACCGCGCCAAAGAGCAGAACTTTTTTTATGCCCTGAACGAGCTTGTAGATATATACAAAAAATCAAAAGAGGCACTCTACAGCGACGATAGTGAGCTGAGTTTTAACGATGTGACAGTGCTTGTCTATTACCTCCTACAAGAGCGCGTTGAGAGTGAGTTTTTGTACTTTAGACTTGACTCGCAGATAGAGCACATGTTACTCGATGAGTTTCAAGATACGAGCATTTTGCAGTATGAAATTTTAAAACCCCTTATAGAAGAAATAGTTTCAGGCGAGGGCGTTTTCAATGAGGGAAGTTTCTTCTTTGTTGGCGATGTGAAGCAGTCTATTTACAGGTTTCGAGGCGGAGTGAGCGCGCTCTTTGGCGAAGTGGCAAGAGAGTGCAATACGCATGTTGAGCCACTCCTTACAAACTACCGTTCGCAAAAAGAGGTCATAGAGTTTGTAAACGCAACCTTCATAGATAAAATAAAAAACTATGCACCTCAAAAAGTGCGACCTGAGGCACAAAACGGCTATGTAGAGATTATTCAAAATGATGCACTTTTAGAAGAAGTCATCACACAGGTGAAGCGACTCATCTCTCTTGGTGCGGATGTGAACGAGATAGCAGTTTTGTGCGCTACAAACGGCGATGGTGAAGCCATAAAAGAGGAGTTGCAAGCAGAAGAGATAGAAGTGGTTACTGAGACAACCACAAAGCTCATCAACCAAAAAAGTGTCAAGGCTCTTTTGGAGTACTTGAAGTATCTTTACTTTGGCGAAGAGATATACAAACACAACTTCTTTGCACTAGTAAACCAAGAGGTACGCGCGATTCAAAGAGTGGACTTCACTCAAAACAAACTCTTAGGCATTGTTCAAAAAGCGATAAAAGAGTATGAACTCTTCAGTGATGATTTTCATCTTGTTAGGTTCTTAAATGTAGTGGCTTCGCAGTCGGACATAGAGGCACTCCTTTTTGAGTATGAGAGGTTAGATGTATCTGCTGCTGCTTCAGACCTCAGAGGGGTTCGAGTTCTGACGATTCACAAATCAAAAGGTTTAGAGTATGAGCATGTTATCGTCATGGACAGACTCAAAAAAGCTCCACCTGCGCGTGATGCAATCATCTACGAGTATGAGAACATCACTTTGCAAAATGTCTATTTGAGAACCAAGGGCAGAGATACGCTTGATGAAGAGTATGCAAACGCGCTCGTAAAAGAGAAAGCACTGGTTAGAGAAGATAGTCTCAATGCTCTTTATGTTGCTTTTACCAGAGCCAGAGAGAATCTGTTTGTCATTTTAAAGTCTAAAGATTCTGCGTTTGAGTTATTGGATTTGGCATGTGGAAAGAGTGGAGAGTTGGCACCTCAAGGGCATTTGTCGCTGCGCTCTGGCACATGTGGAAATAAAGAAATCATTTCCACATGCGCCGAGAGCGTAAGCGAGGAAGTACTCTTGGGGTGCCAAGATAATTTTAAACCGCTCGAGTACAAAGCCCTTTATTACGGAACACAAAGCGATATACTCGCACTAGAAGAGAGCACAGAGGAAGATTTCAAAGCTATCAATTTCGGACTTGCTATGCACTACATGCTTGAGATGTTAGGCGAGTTTAAAGTGCAAAATATTCCACATGCCAAAGATATGATGCTCAACAAGTATGGCACGCTCTTGGAAGAGGAAGAGGTAGAAGATATTCAAAAGAGAGTGACAATGCTTCTAAACTCAAAAGAGTTTATGGAGTTAGTCGATGGCAAATGCTACAGAGAAAAAGCTATACGACATAAAAATAACCTACGTTATATTGATTTACTGGTTCAAAAAGATGTGCCAAAAGAGCCACTTTCTCTCTTTAGTTGTGGCATGTGGAATGTTCTGGATTACAAAAGTTCAAACGCTTATGCAGAGCATCATATAAAGCAAGTAAACTACTATGTCAAAGCCATTGAAGCGATTACCTCAGATGAGGTAAAGGGCTACATCTGTTATCTCTTGGAAAATGAAGTAAAAATCGTTCAATTATAATAGAGAGCGCCCTTAATCAATTAGTGGCTACAATGCGTCTAAATAAAGGATTTACAAATGCAGGTTCCCGATACCGTCAGTGTAAAAAAAAATCGTATTTATAAAAATGCCTTTAGTGTTGCGATAATTTATATGGTTTTTGGAATGGCATGGATTTATTGTTCGGATGCTCTTGTCGAAGTCATAGCTGACAAAGATACTACTCTTTTAAGTACGCTGCAAACCTATAAAGGTTTTCTCTTCGTTCTTATCACTACTTTTTTTCTCTTTGCTCTAAGCTATAGGTTTTTATATAAGCAGTATGAAGAAGATACGCAATATCTTGAGGAACAAGAGCAGAGTCAAAATCGCTTAAAAGCAGAAAAAGAGCGTTTTGATAATGCGGCACACTCTGATATGTTAACTGGTTTACCTAACAATCTTAGTCTGCTTGAATATACGCAAAAGAGATGCTTAAAAGGGGAGAACTTTGCCTTTATGCTTCTGGACCTTGATGAGTTCAAAGAGATAAATGACTCTTATGGGCATACTTTTGGAGATAGATTGCTGATTGAAATCGCACAACTGCTTCAAGAAAGTTTCCCATCGGATAGTTTTATCGTTCGTACGTGTGGCGATGAGTTTGTAATCGTTTTAACGTTTCATGAAGATAAAACGCTTATTAACACTGCTTTAGAGCGCTTTACTACACTTTTAAATAATGCTCTATGCATAGATGATATGGATGTTTATATTACAGCGAGTATTGGTGTTGCAATCTATCCTGAGGATGCTGAGAATTATGAAGAGCTTCTTCAAAAGTCTGATACGGCGATGTATAATGCGAAAAAAATAGGCAAAAATACATATAGATTTTATAATACATCCATGACACAAAGAGCACTCTATAGAACCACCATTACAACAAATCTTAAAAAAGCTCTTTTTGCGGAGGAACTCGTACTCTTTTTTCAACCTCAGGTGGATTGTAAAAGTAAAAAGATTATAGGCACAGAGGCACTCCTACGTTGGGTAAGTGATGAAGAGTCTATTTCTCCCTCCGTGTTTATTCCTATAGCAGAAGAGTCAAGCTTGATACTTAAAATAGGGAGTTTTGTTTTTAGAGAGTGTTTTAAAGTCGCAAAAGAGTGGTCGGATGTGGGGTATATTTGCAAGGGAGAATCGCTGTAAATGTATCCGCCCGTCAGCTTATACATCCAGATTTTTTAAAAAAGATAGAGCTTCTCTTAGAAGAGACAAACTGTAACCCAGAGTGGATTGAACTTGAAATCACTGAGAGCTCAATCTTAGAAAATCCACAAAAGACAATCAACCTCTTAGGTAAACTTAGAGATAAAGGATTTCATATCTCTATGGATGATTTCGGAACAGGTTACCCCTCTATGTCCTATCTAAAAAATCTTCCGATACATAAATTGAAAATAGATCAATCTTTTATTAGAAATATTGAGGCTGAACCTAAAAATCAACTCATTGTGAAAACGATTATAGCCTTAGCCAAAGGGTTAGAGATTGAGGTACTAGCAGAGGGAGTTGAGACGATTGAAGAGCTTGATTTGTTGAATCTCTACGGGATTGATTCCATCCAAGGGTACTATTATCATAAGCCTATGCCTTTAAAAGAGATAGAGCTTCTGTTGCAATCAAATTAGTCGTATCTTTAAACCTTAAATAAACCAAAAATTAAGGTTCCTATAAGCTTATACGGTTATACTTCCAGCACTAAAACAAGCAGATTCTTTTCTGTTTGTGAAATCTCAAGATAAAGGTTCAAGAATGAAATTTACAAAAATTGCAACTTCTGAACAAATTGATCAAAAATGGGTTTTGATTGACGCTGAGGGGAAAACATTTGGTCGTATGATCACTGAAGTAGCTACTATACTTCGTGGTAAGAACAAAGTATGTTGGACTCCAAACATTGACTGTGGTGACTTCGTAGTTATCGTAAATGCTTCTAAAGCAAAATTCAACGGTCTTGGCAAAATTGCTAACAAAGAGTATTTTTCTCATTCAGGTTACTTCGGTAGTACTAAGAGTGTTAAAATGACTGAGCTTTTAGAAAAAAATCCAGAAAAACTATATAAATTAGCGGTTCGTGGTATGCTTCCTAAAACTAAGCTTGGCGCAAAAATGATTAAAAAATTAAAAATTTATGCAGGTGCTGAACATCCTCACTCTGCACAACTTGCTAAGTAAGGATTGACATATGGCAAAAATATACGCAACAGGTCGTCGTAAAGCTTCAATAGCAAAAGTATGGTTAACTCCAGGAACAGGTAATATTACAATCAATGGTCTTTCATTAGACGCATGGTTAGGTGGAGTTGAAGCTAAAAAGCTTCGTGTAAAACAACCACTTGTATTATCAAAACAAGATACATCAGTTGATATCGTTGCTAACACTATGGGTGGTGGTTTCGGTGGTCAAGCGGATGCACTACGTCACGGTATTTCTCGTGCATTAGTAAAATTTAATCCAGAGATTAAAGCAATTCTTAAACCTGAAGGTATGATGACTCGTGATTCACGTGTTGTTGAACGTAAGAAGCCAGGTAAGAAAAAAGCTCGTCGTTCTCGCCAATTCTCAAAACGCTAGTTTCCTCGAAAGCGTTAATCTCTCTTTTCGCTTTTTTTATCAATGCTTCAAAGCATTGGTAAAACCTTTTTTTAAAACTTCCCAAAATATACCAACTCCTTAAACTTATTTCTATATAATTGCCTAAATCCACAAGATAAGGTCTTTAAATGAAAAAATTACTTCTCTTTTTAGCAATGATAATTATTACAGTTTCCCTTCTTCCGATAATGGGGAATAAACTAGCAGATAAAACATTAAATGAACGCATAGAAATCTTAAGAGCCAATGGAGTGGAACTCTCCAACAGCACGACAGATGCAAGCTATTTTACGACAAAAAAGCACTATGAGTTTTTAGTCAAAGATGCAAATAAATTGGTTCAATACTTGAATCAATACTCAGATAATCAACTCCCTCCCTATGTCAATGCACTCATTGATGGTGTCTTAATAGGTACAGATTTGGAGTATAGTAATTTCCCAATAAGTGATGCGCTCTCCGTCGATATCTACCCACTCTCACTCTCCACAGGCATGATGCAGGATTTAAAATCAGAAGATATAAAATTTTACAGATATGTGAAAAACTTATTGGAGAGTAAAGGGGTTTTATACCATATCAATTACAATATAAATAACCTCGATTTTCATGGGTATATCAAAGATATTAAAGAGGAGTATGTACTTAAAGATAGCTCCAAAGTAACGCTTGCTTTGTCAAATGTTTTATATCAAGGAAATGGTGAACTGATTGCTCCAAAGAGTTTGAGTTCTCTGATTGGTGCGATTGATTTCAATGTGAAAAAAGGAGACGAAGAGTTTACTATCCATATGAAAAATTTCACAAGTTCGTCAGCCTTTGAGTCAGAAAGTACCTACATGAGCGGAGGGAAGATTGAGCAATTTAACTTTGCAATCAAAGGCAGAGCTGAGAACAATCTTCGTATCGAGGTCAATGATATACATCTCAATATCTCTTCAAATACACAAGGGGAAAAGGCGGAGTTTTATGCAAAAACTTCTTTGAAAGATTTACTTGTTGAGACAGAAGGCTCTTCTCTTAAAGGGTCGGATTTTAATTACGATGTCTCTTTGAGTGAAATTGACAAGGTGAGTCTTGAAAAATTGAGAGTTTTAATCTCTCGTTCCAAAGCAAACGCTTCAACTCAACCCGAGGAAGAAATCAGAAATAGTTCAATCGATTTACTCTCAAAAGGGCTTCGTTTGTCTATTGCAGATGTTTCCCTTTCGGAAATACAAATTAATCAACAAAAGCAAATCGAAGGCTTTAGTTTTAAAGTGAAACTCGATGTAAAAGAGGACGCAGACTTGCAAAAGAAGTTAGATATATCTCCTGAAATAGTGATTAAAAATGTTGATATGAATGCTTCGCTCTCTTTTTCAAAGGAACTCTTTAAAATCATAAATCAAGAGATTCCAATGGTTGTTTTTGCAAATGCTTATGCAAAAGAAGTGGGTGAGAATATAATTTTTGATATTCAATTGAACAGAGGCGAACTTAGCGTCAATAATCAAATGTTGCGATAAGTAGGGTTTATGCGATTTTTACTTGTTTTTCTGATGTATTTTAACCTTTATGCTTCAACCCTCCATTTAGCAACTTCTGCAAACCCTTCCCGACTCAACCCTCTCTTAGCGACAGACTCAAGCTCTGCTGAGATAGCAGGGTTTTTGTTTAATGGACTTGTAAAATATGACAAAGACTCCTCTTTAGTTATAGGGGATTTGGCAACCGCGTTTAAGTTTGAGAATGAGACAACGCTCCTCTTTACACTTAAAGAAAATGTCCTCTGGCATGATGGGGAGAAGTTCACTTCAAAAGATGTCGTTTTTACATACGAAACCCTCATCTCTCCAAAAATTGCATCTCCTTACAGTTCCAACTTTAGATTTGTTCAAAGTGTTGAAGCTGTAGATATGTATCATGTAAAAGTTACTTACAAAGAGCCTTATTTTAAAGCGCTTGAGACATGGATGATGGGAATCTTGCCAGAGCATATTTTAAAAAATGAAGCGAATTTGATGAACGCCTCTTTTAACACAAACCCAATCGGTACAGGAGCCTACAAACTCAAACAGCTCGAACACTCTAAAAATATTATTTTGAGTGCAAATGATGACTACTTTGAAGGGCGACCCAAGATAGATGAAATCTCCTTTCATGTCATAGCTGATCCGATGACAAGATTTTTGATGTTAAAATCCAAATCTTTAGATATTGGCAGTATAGAACCTATGCAGTTTGAGAGACAATTAAGTGAGGCGTTCTTTCAAAAGTTCAATATCTATGAAGAGATAAGCCACTCCTACACCTATCTAGGCTTTAACCTTCGGTTAGAGAAGTTCAAAAATCCAAAAGTAAGAGAGGCTTTATCCCTCGCCATAAACCGAGAAGAGCTGGTAGAGATACTCTTTTTCAAACATGCAAAAGTTTGTACGGGTCCTTTTTTACCAGCTACACAAGCTTTTAACCCAGACGTAAAAGCCCCTACGCAAAATATACAAGAGGCAAAAAGGCTCCTCAAAGAGGCTGGCTATGATGAGAAAAAACCTTTTACCTTTGAGATAGCAACCTCTAACTCCTCTCCCATTCGACCTTACGCTGCGGAGATACTTCAGCACCAACTCAAACAAGCAGGGGTTGTGGTGACACTCAAAGTGATGGAGTGGCAAGCATTTTTAAATATGGTTGTTTTTCCACATCAATTTGATACAGTATTGTTGGGTTGGGGACTCTCTCCTACGCCAGACCCTTATATGTTTTGGCACAGTGATAGCGATAAAAAAGGTGGTTTTAACCTTACAGGATATAAAAATCCAATCATCAATAAAATGATAGAAGAGTCCCAAAGCATCGTTGATAGAGAGAAAATAAGTGGCATGTGGAAAGAGATGTTTAAAATTATTGTAGAGGAGAATCCCTACCTCTTTTTATACATTCCAAATTCCATCACTACGGTGAATAAAAATATAAAAAATGTTGAGCCAAGCCTAAGTGGCATCTGGCACAATTACATTCAATGGGAAAAAGAAGAGATACAATGATAATACTTTTTGATTTAGACGGAACACTTATAGACTCAACCGAGGCGATTTTGGAGTGCTTCCACCACGCATTTTCAGTGCATAATGCTCCACTGCCAAGTGATGATGCCATCAAAGCCCTCATAGGATATCCGCTTGATATTATGTTCGCTGATTTAGGTGTTGAGGAAGCTTCTGTTTGGGATTATGTTGCAACATATAAAGAGGAGTATCGCAACATATCTACGCAAAAAACATTTTTACTAGAGAATGCACGCGAAGCGGTGTTAATGGCAAGCAAATTTGCAACCTTAGGCATAGTAACTACAAAGACGGCAGAGTACTCTAAAATCCTGATGGAGCACTTTGGTTTGATGGAGCATTTTGAAGTTCTAATTGGACGAGAAGATGTACAAAATCCAAAACCACATGCCGAACCAATACTCAAGGCTCTTGCCTCTTTAGAGACCGAGGGTAAAGAGATTTGGATGATTGGCGATACGAAGCTTGATTTGATTGCAGCACAAAATGCAGGAGTGCATTCCATAGGTGTTCTCTGTGGATATGAAACAAAAGCTGTTCTTGAAATTTATACGGATTGTATTCTCCGAGATACACTCGAAGCAATCGAACAACTTTATCGAAAGAAAATATCACACACATAACCTTAGTCTCGCCATAGAAATGGATTTTGCAAGCTACATTTAAGAGCAACTTGCCTAAAATACACTAATCTTGTGTCGATAAAAAAGTCACTGAAATATAAGGAGAATTTATGTTAGAAATACGATGGCATAGTCGTGCTGGACAAGGTGCCGTAACTGGTGCTAAAGGTTTAGCAGATGTTATTTCTACAACAGGAAAGCACGTTCAAGCGTTTGCATTTTACGGATCTGCAAAACGCGGCGCTGCTATGACGGCATACAATCGTGTTGACGATAAAGTCGTTATGAACCACGAAAAATATATGGAACCAGATTTTGTATTTGTTATCGATCCAGCGTTAGTTTACACATCAGATGTTACGATAAATGCGAAAGAAAAGACAATTTATATCATTACTACTCACATGAGTACGCAAGAGCTTGTAGCATCGCAACCAAAGCTTGAAGGCAAAGAAGTTTACACTGTGGACTGTATTAAAATTGCACAGGAAACTATTGGTAAGGCTATTCCAAATACACCAATGCTTTGTGCATTCATGAAAATATCAGGAATGTATGACATAGAGTTTTTTAAAGATAGTATGAAAAGAATTCTTAGAAAATTACCTCAAAAGATTATTGATGCAAACATGCTTGCTATTCAACGTGCTTTTGATGAAGTAAAATAAGGAGTTGGGGATATGATGAAAAAAGGATGGGATGAATTCGAAATCGGAGCAATGCTTCGTACATTCGATGGTAAAATAGATGACATCGCCGGAACATTGCAAGAAGATCGTGCATACTCAGAAAATAGCTCTTTTGTAGCAAGCGTTGCAGATTGGAGAATCAATAAACCAATATTTAACAAAGATTTCAGTATCGATTGTCAATTTTGCTGGGTCTATTGTCCAGATATTTCAATTATTTCAAGAGATAAAAAAATGATTGGTATAGATATGGATCACTGTAAGGGTTGTGGTATTTGTGTTGAAGTTTGCCCTACAAACCCAAAATCACTTTTAATGTTTCCTGAAAAATCAGATGAAGAGACAGAATTGGCAACTTGGCCTGCTAAAAACAAGGAGACAAAATAATGGCATTTGATAAAATGGAATTACAAAAAATAGAAGTATGGGATGGAAACTTTGCAGCAGCTCAAGCACTAAGACAGTGCCAAATTGACGTTGTCGCGGCATATCCTATCACTCCATCAACTCCAATTGTTGAAGGTTATGCAAAATTTTTATCTGACAACTATATCGAGGGTGAGTTTGTAATGGTTGAGTCTGAACATGCTGCAATGAGTGGTTGTGTAGGTGCGGCGGCGGCTGGTGGTCGTGTTGCAACTGCAACTTCTTCTCAAGGTTTTGCACTTATGGTTGAAGTTCTTTACCAAGCCTCAGGTATGCGTTTACCGATCGTTTTAAACGTTGTAAACCGTGCACTTGCTGCTCCACTGAATGTAAATGGCGATCACTCAGATATGTATCTTGGTCGTGATAGTGGTTGGATTCAATTAGATGCTTTTGCACCACAAGAGGCGTATGATTTAAACTTTATCGCATTTAAAGTTGCGGAAGATCACGATATTAGACTTCCAGCTATGGTTCATCAAGATGGCTTTATGACTTCACATACTGCACAAGGTGTATATACGCTTACAGATGATGAAGCGTATGGTTTTGTTGGTGAATATAAGCCAATGAATGACATGCTTGACTTTGAACATCCTGTAACACATGGTGTACAAACTGAAGAAGATTGGCATTTTGAACATAAAGCGCGTCAACATAATGACCTTATGACAAAAGTTTTTACTAAAATTCAAGCTGCTTTTGATGCGTTTGAAAAACTAAGCGGTCGTAAATATAACATCGTTGAAAAGTACGATATGAATGATGCAGATGTATGTGTTGTTTGTATGTGAACTTCAGTTGAGACAGCGCGTGAAGTTGCAACTGAGATGAGAGAAAAAGGGATTAAAGCGGGTGTTGTTGGTCTTCGTGTGATTCGTCCATTCCCATTCTTTGAAATTGCAGAAGCACTTAAAGATGTAAAAGCAATCGCTGCACTTGACCGTTCATCTCCAAATGGTGCTCCTGGTATGCTTTTTAATGAAATTGCAGGCGCTCTTTTCAATACAGATAAAAGAGCATTACTTTCAGGTTATGTGTATGGCTTAGGTGGACGTGACTTAACAAAAGCGCACTTAGTCTCTTTATATACTGAACTTCAAGCAAATGTTGATGCTGGAAAAGTAACAACGCAACTACAACAGTTTATCGGTGTTCGTGGACCGAAACTAGCATTTTTATAAGGAGAAAACTATGAGTGAAATAAAAAAAGTAAAAAACTTAAAAGAGTTTTCAACATCAGCAGACCGTTTTGAAGGAGCAAACTTACTATGTCCTGGTTGTGCGCACTCAATCATTGTTCGTGAAGTATTAAATGCTACTAACAACGATTTGATTCTTTCCGCATCTACGGGTTGTCTTGAAGTTTGTACGGCTGTTTATCCTTATACTTCATGGGATGCATCTTGTATTCATATCGGGTTTGAGAATGGTTCAACTGCTGTTGCAGGTGCTGAGACAATGTACAAAGCATTGAAAAAGAAAGGTCGTCTAAAGCAACCAGAACGTGAGCCTAAATTTGTATCTTTTGCAGGTGATGGTGCCTCTTACGATATCGGTTTCCAGTGGATTTCTGGCTGTATGGAGAGAGGACACAACATCATGCATGTTGTTCTTGATAACGAAGTGTATGCAAATACAAGTGGACAACGTTCAAGTTCAACACCGATAGGTTCAAGCGCGACTACATCACCAGCGGGTCGTGTAAGTTACGGTGAGAAGAAAAATAAAAAAGATATGATTGCTATTATGGCTGCACATCAAATTCCTTATGCGGCGCAAGTTGCTCCAAATAAATGGAAAGATATGGTTAAAAAAATCCAACATGGTATGGCAGTAGATGGTCCTGTGTTTATTAATGCAATCTCTCCTTGTACTACGGAGTGGAAATTTGACCCTAAAGATACAATGCACATAGCTGATTTAGCAACAGACTCTTTGGTTTTTCCACTTTATGAAATCTTTGATAATCATGAGTTAAATATTACATACAGACCTAAAAATGTTATCCCTGTTGAAGAGTATTTAGCTGCACAAGGACGTTTTAAGCACCTTTTTAAAGATGAGTATAAATACTTAATCAAAGAGTGGCAAGAGCGCGTAGATGAAAAATGGGCGTACTTAAACCGCCGAGAAGAAGCTCGCGTATAGAAAAAGCTTTAGCTTTCACGCATCTTGCACCAGATGAGCAAATGGCAGACTATTAGTCTAGCCTTTTTGCTCCTCAGGCACAATCTACATAAAATCTAAAACTTTTTGGATTTGTTTAGTTTCCACATGCCAATAGTTAACTCTCCTCTTTCAACCTACATGAATCAAAAAACGATAAAATACTAGTAAAAATTACACTAGTGCAATGGGCTTCCTGCCGAAGGAAACATAGAGTTAGCGTAGGTATTGGAATTACTTCCAATAGCGTATAAATAATAAAATTAAGGAAATCACATGCCATTATTAGACTCTTTCACAGTAGACCACACAATTATGCCAGCTCCTGCAGTTCGTAAAGCAAAAGGGATGAAAACCCCATAGGGAGATGATATTACCGTGTTTGATTTAAGATTTGTTCGACCAAATGAAGAGATTCTTTCTCAAGAGGGTATACATACTTTAGAACACCTATTTGCAGGCTTTATGAGAGATCATTTAAACTCAAAAGCAACCGAGATTATCGACATCTCACCTATGGGTTGTAGAACAGGTTTTTACATGAGTGTTATTGGTACTCCTGCTGAAGAAGTAGTTGCGGATGCTTGGGAAGCTTCGATGAAAGATATTTTAAATGTAAAAGAACAAAAAGATATTCCAGAGTTAAATATCTATCAATGCGGAACTTATAAAATGCACTCACTTGAAGATGCAAAAGCGATAGCTACTGCCGTTCTTCGCAAAGACATTGACATCATGGACAATGAAGCGCTCGCACTTAATCTCTCAAAAGTGAACTAGTATGTATCTCTTACTTCCAATGGACAGCGACAATACAGACGAGGCAAAATTAACAACTGTAGCAGATGCAAAAGTATGGCTACAGCTTCAAGTAGAAGAGGGTGAAATTGTAGCGAGAGTACATCATGAACGCTTTGATGGCTTTGAAAATTGGTCAGAGGCTGTGGTTTTTACAAATGATACAGAGAACCCTATGCCTTTTTTAGAGATGAGCATGATGCCTTTAGTTGCACATACACAAAGAAGCATCGATGAGATAGTGGAAGCCTATCTCTTTAGAGAACTCCACGATTTGGGCTACTAAGAATATTATTTCAGGCGTAATTAAAGGGATAGGGTTAGAGGTTACAAGAGGCTTTTTAGCCCTGGGTTACGAGATACACATTATCGATAGAGATTTTGTAAAAGTTGAATTTAAAGAGAACAAAAATATAGAGCTCATAGAGTTTGACTTATCTCAGGTAGAGAAAATCGAGACTCTCATCTCCTCCCTCACACCAATCGATGTGTTGATAGACAACGCTGGTGTCATGTACACACTTCCATATGAGAACGATTCACATGCTAAAAAAGAGTCTATGTTACGATGTCAAAAGTTTATAAACTAGACAGACAAGAGCGTGATGCTATAAACTATTATGTCAATGAGACTTTGATGTTTTTGTTTGAGCATAATGTGTTGATGGAGTTGAGAAGATAGATGATAAAAGAGTGGTATAAAACAAAAGGGCTCAAAGATGGATAAATTTTTACAAGCGGCAATAGAAGAGGCAAAGTTAGGTCTAGCTGAGGGTGGAATCCCTATCGGTTCGGTCTTGGTTATAGATGGCGAGATAGTCGGACGTGGACATAACAGACGCGTTCAAAATACAAGGGAGTGTTCAGCATTCCGTGTCAACATCGGATAATTCCTAAAATTGTATCATAAGTTTAAAGCGTCATCAAGCCGTCCATCGAAATGGATGGCTAATTGAGAGATTGTTAAACTCCAGTT
>Ga0100394_1001926_pt1 | contig 17260 bp, 13 predicted proteins | sample CryGeymeta201518_FD_81549 | JGI IMG/M metagenome (GOLD analysis project Ga0100394, IMG submission 81549) | Groundwater microbial communities from Crystal Geyser aquifers in Utah, USA - Crystal Geyser metaG 2015-18 | ecosystem: Environmental > Aquatic > Deep subsurface > Groundwater | place: USA... | reverse complement strand
TACTCCGAGTACATCATCATTATTTTGTCAATGTTGGGAGCGAGTGTGCTACCCGTTTACAAAATCAACAACTTCCCTTGAACCTCAACTCTATTGTTTGTTCATCGACCATAAATTCCAGCGGCGGGTTCAGTCAAACTTAATTACTCGTACTTGACTTCTTTTCAACTATCAATATCATCATCATCCTATGAAAAAAGGTTTGTGTTGAAACTACAGTTCCCCCAAAAGAAGACGAAAAGACAAAAGCTAGTAGAGATTCCTTATATAGCTAGCTTTACTAAAATCTGAAACAGATCGCATGGACGCAAAACATGGAGGAAAAAAAAAAGATAGTATTTGTTTGACCATCCCTTTGTTCTTGTTCCCCCCTCCCCCCTCCTCCTCCTCCTGGTTTGTGATTGATTGATTGATTGTTGGCAGCCAAGCCAACAAACAAATTAAAAAACGTCATCATCGAAAGATGACCGACAACAAAAGATCTAACAACAAACGCAATAGCAGCAAGTACAGGTATGATTATTCATTGGATGTTTTAACGGATGGATCCGAAATGACGGAACCTACTTTATTTCTATCCGTATCTAGAAGATCTGTTGTCACTGCTGCCGATTCGATACAAACCGAGAATGACAGTAAGAACAATAACAATGACAACATGAACGATAAGAACAGCACACTGCTTGCTCGCTATGCTCTAATGGGTGTTGGAGAAATGACAGGAAGATTGGCGGCAGATCAAAAGATTTCTTTGGGATCAACAAAGGCTGTGTTTTGTCATAACAATCATTATTGCAACGAATCAAAAAACGGTATCAATGGAGGGGGGATCTGGGGAATTCTTGGATTGTTATTTGCACTCAAAGAAATTGGAGCAGCAGAACTAACGATTGTTGTGGGAAATGAAGCAGATGCTTCTATGATTGATGATACGATTCAAGAACTGGTCCGTGCAACAAATCCTCGTATTCGAATTGCAGCGGTTCCGAGAGACAATGATAAGTATTTGTCTCCGAAGATTGTTTGGTGGAAAATGTATCAAGACGAATACGTAGTGGTTCATTCCAATTGTGTGGGCAATGCTTGTAACTTGATTTATCTTGTGACTTGTCGACAACATGATGATATTCCGAATCATACAATTGTGTTGCTTCCGGGTTTGGAATCCAGGCAACAATTTCTCGATACCTGGAAAGAGCCTCAAAATAGAATTGTTTTAGAGGCCGAAACACAACTGTCGATCCGAATCGTGTTGACGATTGGTGTTGACAAGAATGAACAACGGCATGCCAGGTTTCGTGCCCAAGTCCAGGATCTTTTCCCGGGGATTCATATTTTTGCGTGCGACCCCAAAATTAGGGATACAGGAATTTTGATACGAGGCCGAGCAATGTCCAAACTTTGGAATGAGGCATTCCCAAGTAACATTCTTTGTCACCTACCATGCACTTCAAAACTTGTAGAAGAACAATCGCTTCTGAAAAACAGCGATATCACATACATGTCATCTTGTAGTAGCTATCAATTGACACGGGAAATAATATTTGTTGATCGAGCAAGATCCATCCGTGAACGAATACATCTGGCAGATCGTCTATCGGAAGATGTGACATCCATGCAGGCATTCTTTCACGCCCTTGAATCAAGATCCGATTCACAATCTACAGTGCCGTCCTCGCCACCATGGGATGGCAATGAAATTGATATTGATGACGACGACAGCGATAGTGACAAGTCACAAAGCAAACCTGAAATTGCAGTTGCTGTGAGTGGCCACGCTTTAGATGCAACACCACAAGGTGACACCCTGATAGATACTTTAAGATCAGATGCGCCTCACCTTTTAGTTCTAGGAACTGGTTGCGCAGCACCGAGTGCTTACCGTGGTTCCTCTGCCTATGGACTGTTGTTTCCTCAACGAATCAAGCAATGTACCACAATAGTGGCCGACCAGAAGGAAGCTCTGCTTCTCACTGCAATTATTGAATGTGGTGAAGGCACCTTGAGCATGCTACAACGATTTTTGCCAATGGTAGCTTCTATTGACAATGAATCGTCCAATTTGGAAATTCATTTGCTGCACGTAAAGTTCATATGGATTTCTCACGCCCATTTGGATCACTATGGTGGATTGCCCTCTGTTGTTGAGGCAATCTATCGACGACGCCAAACGTTTAACGACAAATCACGCGCTGGAATACCAAGTAACCAAAACAAAAGACAACGATGGGATGAACCAGAACTGATTCCGCCCTTGGTAGTCATTGCTCCCGAAGTCGTGTTAAAGTACTTGAATGCAGCTCTACGTTGTCGGAATGGGTTTCGAGAGTGCACCAGTGGAGCAGCTCCAGAGTTCCTCTTTCGCAGTTTTCATCATGGACAACCCAAAGCATATTGGCCATTAATATCTAGTTTTCAGCTTGTACGAGACAGATTAGCCGATAGCAAGCTTTGGAGTGATTCCGCAACACGGTCAAATGGGACCGATGGTGTTTTTTGTTACCGACCCTTCGCATTTTGGAGCAATGTGCGAGTGGAACACTGTGCCAACGCATTTGGGTTCGTTACTGGAGTACGTGTTCCAGAATCAAATTTTACCGGGGATTATTGCATGTCGTCTTTCCTTCCGAAACAACAGGGCGAGAGTATTGTAACGTTTGCGTACAGCGGGGACACACGACCCTGTCACAGGTTGGTGCAACAGTGCCTGCTCGATTGCGCAGCTTTTGGTAAGAGTCAGCTTGACTTCTTGCTTCACGAGGCCACATTTGATGACGACGAGGGAATCATGAGCAATAAGAAGAGGCATTCGACCAAAACTGAGGCTTTGAAGGTTGCCGTGGACGCCAAGGCCGCAAACGTTATTTTGACCCATTTTTCGCAAAGATACCAGAACTATCCTCCAATGGCTCTCTTACCTGCCCTTCGAAAAGCACCAATTATATTTGCCCACGATGGTATGCTCATTCCTATGAAGTCAAGAAGTAGGCAAGTAGCAACATGTGGACCAGAGGGACAATGGTGGGAGCAGTTGTTAGAGTTGAAGGACTCAACAATAGCTTCATCAGGTACACGGCACCATATTAGCAGTTCTTAAAGGAGGAAAAGTAGCGATTGCAATCATAATAATGAATAAAGTGCATCTTTTCTAGTAGGTATGGGCTTGAATTCTATAAATTGTTCCTCCTCACCAGGTTTCTCACCTTGTACGGAAGCTGGAGCATAAACTTGAAAGAGCGTTTGAGTTGAGAATCATTGTTCCAATCATCCCACCAAGGTCCGCCGCCTACCTCGGCGCCTCCTTGTGTGCTTGTTGCTTGATCGATCAAAGGTGGTTTGTTGGCGGTGCGGATATAGTCTTGCGCCTGTTCGTCCCAATCCAGTTCCCACAGGCTTAAAGTAACATTCGCATCAAATGTGTCTCGACAAAAATAAACCATGCCTTCGTTGGGCGTAGGCGCTCGAAATACCAGTCCCGGCGTCTCTCTTGGATCAACGGTGTACGTGATATTGACTTCAAACTTGCGCTCGCCCTCTGTACATTTGCCATACAAATTCCAATAGCCCCACTGCGAGACTTGCCACTTCATAGTTCCAGTCCAAGGCACAGCCTCGTAAAATTTTCCCTGATAGTGAACTGATACCATTCCCAACGATTCCTGTTGCCCAAAGGGCACCTGTCGTATGCCACCTCCAGCTGTCACAGAGAGTTCATTTCCAGGATTAGTGTAGCCATCAAAGGAATTACACTGTGTCCAGTACCATTTCGAAGGCAGAGCTTTTCCCCAGTTCTTTTCAGCATAAAATGGCATATTCTTAAAATTGTAGGTTCGATTCTTCCATTGAACTGTTCCAGTGGCACGGCCATCTGCCATAGTGACTTGCCAATGCGGTTCAAACACGGCGAAGGAAGCCAGCCATCCACCAGTGCTTTTCTGTGTGACACCAGGATCAGCGTCGCCCCAACCTGCGACAGGATCAACGCTCATGTCAAATGAACACTCGCCTGGAATTCCCTGTCCCTTCATGACACCACCCTGACTCCCATCGTGTCCTTTGATCTGACCCATGAGGTGCAGTGGCAAAATCTGAAAACCGGATTCAACATGATGCTGCCAATCCTCTTTGGACAAGGCGGTGGAAGATCGATCAAGGACACAGTCACTCTCCGTTTTGTTTTTGTAATCGAAAATGTACCCCAGTCCTTGTTGGTATTTCCAGGCCCAAAATTTTGTGTCGTCGGCATCCGCTTGGACCAGATACTCATCATCTGGGCCCACCACTTGAATGCATGCCAAACGGTGGGGCGACGAATCCTGTTCAGGATCTTCAATGGAGACGATGAAAGCAAACGAGACATTTTCCTCTGTCAGTGTCAATCGATAATACCAACCCTCCATGAATCGTTTTGGACGTGAACGTAGCTTGGAAAGCTGCCGCGATAATCGATGCGTCCATCGCTTTTGACGATGGCTGTAATACGGATGAGATGGACGAAAGTGTCGACCCGAGTGTGGCGTCTGAAGAGGAAATGCCTTTTTCCGGCTCTCCGTGAGTGGAAATGGTTGTTTTACTACTGCTGCAGTTTGAGCGTGTGGTGGTGATTCTGAAGACGTTGCATACAATCTGTTTGTACTAGCTTGTCGTGGAGCCACCCAACCGCAACCTGTGTTGGGGGTTCTCGTAGATAGTACGCTGGCCACTTGCGCAGGTACACAATACGCAATAGCAAAACTAGATACCTCTGTACTGCAATATATTGTGCTGAGCAGACATATTATTTGGCACAGTAAGAACGCCAGAAACTGCATCTGTCTAAATCTGTTACGGCTTGGGAAAGAGCACTGTCGAATTGGATCCTTTTGACACTGCTTGTGCCTCACCATTCTGGCAATTGAATATTTGTTCTATTGCTTTCTGTACGTGTAACGAGATTCAAAAGAATACGAAAAAACGTGAGTTTATTATATTTTATGTGGGTTTTTGGTCTTGAAACAACATCCAACCAAGCATTCACTAGACTACTGGCAGCAACTATCACGCTTTGGATGCCAACGAGTCTTCGGGTGGCCCGGTTCCCCCTGGTACTAGGACAGCAATCTGATTCCCATTTAATAAAATTTCTGTCTTTAACTCCGTCTTAATTACTTTGGATGGATCTTTGGGATCCGGTGAATATTCAATAGCATCATCAAGAACCAAGTTGACCTGAGGGATATATTATTGTAAAATAATAATGGTAGGAGCGAAGGATGAGAAATCAAAACGGTCAGCAAATCCAATTCAACAGTACATCAAGGTTGACTTGACTCACTAATACATCCTAATAACAGTTTGCCATGCAACAATAGTACAACGATTAAAAAAAAAAGCAAGCAAAATACAACGTGGTAAACGTACGTAGTCATCAAAGCCCCGTAGATTGCCAACAATCTCTTTGGTGCCTCTCATGAGGATCCAAATTTGTGATCCAATAGCTTTATCAATCAGTTCCAGGGGTAGAATTCGAGTGGCCATGACTGTAAAATGTGAAAGTACTACTGACCGTGTGTTATATATGTATGGTTGTGTTTGGACCAATGAATGGAGGGATTTATCGCTCTCTTGTTCGTCAGGCCTGTAGTAGACTAGTAGAGTAGATAATAGACTGTGATGTGTTGCAAGTTGTCGTTGTCCATTATTTTTTTTTTCTCGATTAGGTAAGAATAATAACAAAAAAGCTCTCGAGCAAGAAAGATAAAGTGTGCGTCTTCATTCCTTCGGACCCATAATCAGATACTGTACCGAAAGAGCAGAAGTGCGCTCATGTACCAATCTTTACCATATCATGCCAACGAACAACAAAAAATAATGATCAATCTCAAAGAAATAATTTAATCATTGCAGTAGACTAGAGCAGCTCTTGCAAAAACGACTGCTACACATTGCCAGGTACGACTAGCAGCACTTCATTTCGACTGGTACCTAACGGCCATGCCAATAACGGATACAAGTCTTCACGAATGTGGTGGCTCTCACCAGCCCAGCGTAAGTTTATCTCGTTGACGAGTAAAGTAATGTACTTTCGTTTGTTGAGTGGTAGTGTGCCCGGTACAAATATAAGATTTCCCGATGGAGCGTTTGCATTGAAATATCGAACCTGCAGTCACACGTGCTCATAATAATTTTCGCGGGATATTGATTTCTGCTAAAGGCACGAAGTGTCTCTTGGAACAGTACAGGTCAGTGGTTGGCCATAGGAGGTCCAAGTCCTCGTATCTTATCAGTGGAAGGAGCTACGTCGTCTACTGGTGCCAACATTGGACGGATCAGTGAGATACTGGTTATATCGGGTCACCGTGATCCCGTGGATCGGGTACGATTTCATCCCACCGAGGCTAATTGTCTGTGCACTTCGGGACTGGACAGCACGGTGCGTCTTTGGGATATCCGTTCTGGGACCGAACGAGCGACCGGAACGATTGGCGTTCATTCTGGAAAGAGTGCAACGTACTTGGATTTCTGTGGGACCGGATCGTCGTCCCATTTGGCCATTACGGAACGAGATGGATCGGTGCATGTTTTCGATTCTCGGAAATTATCGAGCAGCAGTGGCAGCACTAGAGGAGGTCGCACCAGCAGTAGCAAAAGCATGGCTATCTCAACCTTTCGGATACCTGGAGCTGACGTCGATGCTTGCATCTTTTCGCCTTCTGGGAAACACCTTGTAGCTGCTACGACGAAAAAGGGAGAAATGGTTTCAGATTTGAAAATCTGGTCCTGGAAGGAAGGGTCGGAAGTATTTGATGCTTCTATTGCAAAGAATTCACTCTATACCGTTCCAGCACACACTGGCCCAATTTTTAGCATGGCCTTTTCACCCGATGGAAACAAGTTAGCCACGGGAAGCTCGGATTCCATTGTGGGTGTATGGGATGTTGCCACCATGTGCTGTACTGTCTCCATTACACGGCGTCTCAAATTCATTCGGAGTGTCGCCTTTTCCAACGACAGCAAATGGCTGGCCAATGCCAACGAAGAAGATGGGATTGATATTTCCAATGCCCAGACAGGGAACCAAGTAGGTTGCTTGCAGTTGCGAGAGAATCCCTCTATGGGTCAATTCGGAGGCGCAGACGAGATTGCTTTCCATCCGAGCAGTGGGCATGTCTTGGCGTGTGCGAAAATTCCAGTAGGGCACTTACCATCGGCTTCGTCACAAACTGCGGCTGTCGTCATCAAATGCCGTATATCCGATTAATTCATTACTACCAGTATGAACTCCACTAAATATATTCTGTTGAATATCTATCGTACATGGCAGTGCGTATGTAGTCAATTATAAAATATCCATGATAATTACTGTAAAAATATCATGGCCGGTTGTTTTCCGGGAAGCAACATGAAAGCGGAGCAAATTAATCCTTGGACTTGCGCTTCTTATCCTTTTTCTTTTCCTTCTTGGCTTTCTTGGCCGACTTCTTGGCTTCCTTGTCATCGTCATCTTCGACATCTTCTGATTTTCGCTTCTTGCTACTGCTCTTCTTTTCTTTCTTGTCCTTCTTCTTGGATTTGGGTGTAGCTGCAACTTCCATTTCCTCGTCGTCATCGTCTCCCCCGCGAAGCTCTCGAGCCACTTCCTCCATGACATCTATATTTCTTCGAGGAGCTGCACCCGTTTCGTAGAACTTAAGACGCTCTTCTACTTGATCACGAAGCTTTTCTCCGTAGATACGATTTGGATCGTCCGAGAAAGAGTCGATACGAGTTGCAATGGAGCACTTGTTGGCCAAGTAACGGGAGATCCGTCCTTTGTTCTTTGCATCGGCACGACCAATAAAGGTCGAGTGATAAATCAGACCGTATTTGGGAGTATTTCCCTTGGTTTTGAGGGCGCGGAAAAGGGCTTTTTCAGCTCCTAGAATCTGGACCGTTGATGCAGGGGCCTTGGCTAGATTGGTCAAGGATCCGGCCTAAAAACGATGGAAAATGTGATTGGATAAGAGATGGCACATAATAGTGTGTAAAATCGCAAATGAAAAGCAAGAGAGGCATAATAAATGGTCAACGACAATAACAACGCTTCCGAGCAACACACCTTACTGATTAAACGGGCACCAACAGTGTCTCCAATCAGGGCACTGAGATTAGGAGCAACAATTTCCATCTTGTCCGTCAGATAGATGGACAACTTGCGACGGTACTCCGCAAGCTTGACCATTCGCTCGGTAAAGTTGACAATATTTATCATATCAACTGGGCTGCAATCCATCCCCATACTGGTTTTAGCAGCAGCGACAACCGCCTTGGCAACATCTTCCTCCCCCAGAATTTCAATCAAGCCTGGCAGCTTATCTTCCTTGGCATCATCTTCCATATCATCGTCATCATCGTCCTCCTCTCCTCCCTTCTTAGACGAAAAGAGAGAGCTCTTGTTTTGAATGTAAGCAGCGGATCGGGCAAACATGATGTTATCCTTCACAATATCCTTAAGCTCTGGAAAGTGCCAGCTATACCATTCTCGGACACGCATGGCAAAGGTATTGACATCCTTGTCCAGTTGATCCAACAGTGCAATGGATTGGATAATCATATTGTCTGAACGGGCAGGATTGAACTTGACCTTGGATCGCGAGTACGAGTGGCCCAAGCCCAATTGTGCCTTTTCGGCGGCACCGCCTGTCAGACCCTTGATGTACGTTTCCAAATGCAAACGGCACCCGCGAAGAATCTCGCGCACAGTATCGTCACTACGACACGTTACCCCCAATCCTTCCGAGACGGCCGTCGCTAGACCAGGATCAATCAGGCCTAGAGAGAATGAAGATGTCTTGCTGCTCTTCTTTTTAATCTTGGGCAGGTTGAGCTCTAGAAAGTTGTGAAGTGTACCCGTCATGGCATGCTCCGAAATGGCGTTGGCATTCTCGAGGGCTTCGTGTGCGCTCTCGAAGGGTTGAAAGGCCTTGAGCTTCACGGCACGTCCGAAGCGCTTAAGATCCGTCACGGAGTCCATAGAACCCTCTAGGAGCCCTCCAATCTCTTCAAAGGCAATCACCTCAAAGAGGGCGTAGCCTGCTGCAGCTTCCATCAAGGCAAAGAGAGTCTTGGCGTCGGCCATTTTATCTGGTATGTTGGATGGCGGAGTAGTAATGCAGTGTTCTTGTTCAATGAAATTGGATTCCACAACGAGTATTGCTGGTGTGTGCTACTGATATTTGCTGCTGTTTTAGTGGTGGTAACTTGACTGTTTGTTGGTTACCTGTTGTTCGTTATCTGTCGAAGGTTGTAGAGTCGGCTGTCGGGTGGTCTCTCGTCTCTGTAATAATCTTTTTTGAAGGGATAGTAGATCGAATGGCTGGATATTTAAAATCAGCTGATAACCCATTATTTTTAATCAGAAGAGTTCGGGACTCATCTTGCGTCGGAACATTCTTATTTTCTGTGGTTAAATTCATGAGAACAATGGATGCGGTACATACGTAGCAACTTTTAGTTGTTGTACTACAGAGCTCGACGCACCTCTACTGGAATGTGTACCTAGGCATTCTTGTGCGACTTCTTTTTTGACACTGCCAACGCATATTGTCTCATAATGTCACCCACTGCGCCGAGTAAAAAGTGGCGGCGAGAACAGAAGGTCATGGTCAATAGTCGACATGTACGTTTCAATTTTGAATGTCTTGTTGAGAACTGAAGTCTAATAGGCTAACGAGCAAAACTTTGGCAGCTCTTTTGCTGTAACCTAGCAAGCAACGACAAAGCAAAGGACGAAACGGATTATAGGTGTTGACGTTAATGGAATACTCGACATAGTTTCCTTGTATCCGCTCGAAGCTTTCAAATCCAACTACCAACTCAAAGATAATCCTACCATAACTATCACTACCTACAAGGCTACGTGATCCAAGTACAGATTTCGGTTGTTTGGTAGCAGCGTGTTGGGGTCAAAAGCATTCCAAGTCTCCTCCTCTTCTTCCCCGCGTTCAAGGCTCGTGTCCGACGATAGGCTAAAGTTCAAGCTTTGGTTTTCTTTGTGACTCTTTTGTCGCTCAGCATCCAATTCATCCGTGGGTGCATCTACAATCGATCTGAAAGAACGAGGTCGCCGTTGTCGTTTATTGAGCATCAAGTCCTTCAGAGCAATCCGCGCTGGATCGTATGTCTGGCTCAAGCTGGTTGTCGAATAGTTGATACTCTCCACTTCCGACTGATTTTCTTGGGCCCAACTGTCATCGGCGTCCGAATCCGTCTCGTACTGGACCTTCTCGCTGGCAATCCGTTTCAAAAACTCAAATCCAAACCCACGATAGAGAGGTTCGTGGTCGTCGGCTGCCTGAAAGGATGTCTCGGAAGATGAAAAGGTTTCGTTCGAGGTATCCTCCGTCTCGTTGGAAATGTCCATCTCCTTGTTGAACGCTGGATTAAATCTTGCATGATTGTGGTCTTTGCTGCCCGCATTCGTGAGTTTATCAGGTAAATCAAACGACCAGCCATCAAAGCTCTCCCATTGAGGATCTTCCTTGGAACTGTTCGAGCCACTCGTGGCAACTAGACGCAATCCACCAGACGAAGTGCTACAAGAATCATCATCATCGTCATCCGCAAAGGGATCAAAGTCGTGCATGATATATTTGTTGAGTTGCTCCTCGTCAATGCGAAGCTCGAGGGCCTCTAATTTCTTTTGGATGTGAACCAAAGACTGAAAGCTCTTTTCTCGAAGTCTCGAAATGAGCGGATCCTTCTTCATGTAGGATGGGTGGCGAGGAAGGGCTTCTGCGAGAAAGTGGACCAGGCGATTGCCCATGACATACGTTGATTCCAAATCACATTCGCCGGCAAAAGAGCTGTTGAACTGGGTCGTAATCTGCAAGAAACAAACAAACACGGATAAGAGCGTGTGAGGTTGGTTTACGGTTTGGGACAAAAACAAAAAAGGATGTCCCTCCACGAACAGTATAAATCAGTTTGATAAGGACAATCAAGATAACAAAACGCAAACATACCTTTTCCGACAGAGCAAAGTACCCTTGAATTCGACATTGGTAATTCAGGTCAAACTTGCTGCCTCCTTCCTGCTCATCTTGTTCGAGGAGCTGTCGTCGGTATTCAATACCATAGCGTCTCCAGTCTGCACTCGACATGCCTTGCTTGCTAATGCTTTTCTTGTTAACGTTGTTGTTGTTGTTGCTGCTGAAGCTGTTGCTATTGCTTTTTCCACCACTCTGCGAGGAAGACGAAGATGTCGAATTTTTCAAATGCTGTTGTGCCTTCGCGTTCGGTGCTTTGCGGAGTCGTCCCACCAAATGTTTGCGGGTAACCAAATGAGCCGTCGTAATCTGTTGTTCTGGTTTCATGATGAATGCAGGTAGGTAGGTAGTGGCGGAACTTCGATCCCTTCCGTGTTTTTTCCTCTTGATGTTGTGTCAAAGAATGCTTGCAACTACTACTACTACTACTAGCGTAGCTAGAAACAACAGCATGAAACAATTTTTATTGCTCTCAAACGACTTTTCCCTCCATAAATCGTGCCGCCTCTCGTCATTTCTCTCGAGAGAGCTTGCTTGAGAGTGCTCCAACTGCTCACAAGACTGGGAATCCCGCAAATTCAAGAAAATTCTTGCTCCAAGTATCTGTCAACTGAAGGTACACGACTGAGTGTCACTCGAATCCATCGACAATCTGGATCGCGAGCACATCATCCTGATCTACGCTACTACTAGTAGGTGACCTTGTTGTTTCGAAATAATAATAATGGCGTTTGCATCCAACCCAAAACTCAGGTAAACCGACTTACTAACGTCCTCGAAGTGGCAGGTTATCGTACCTGGGCTACTCAAAGCTGGAGCCGGGGAGGAGGCTCCTGGCTGGAGGCTGCTTCTGGAAGCGTGAGAAGTTGCCAACTGTTGACCTCTTTTCTTAGATTCTAGAAATAAAAATGTGTTACATAATTTAAAAGCGACTGGTAGCTAGCTCCGCGGATTCTGGATATCTAGCTGCACTGGATGACATCCTTAGGAGTCATTACGCAGGCCCGTTCCATAGTGGAGCCGTCATTCATATTGAAAGATTCCTTAATTCTGGTCATATCGAGCTCATAGTCAAAGAATGCGACGGCTTTTCCTCCGACTTGTTGCCAGAGTATGCCTTCACGCGAATTTGGATTGGGTGTGAGGTAGACAGCGATCCGAGAGACAGCATTCACGTGGTCATCGTCTATTTTCCGAAACTCTGTAATCGTTTCAGAATCTGACACAACAACATTGCCGGGTGCCAACGTAACAGCCCTGAGCCGTTCAGAGGTGCAGTAGGTAGTAGTACCTGTAATATCGTCAAAACCTTCTTCAGATGCCCGAGCAGTAAAGTAGACTTCTCCTCGTCGTTGTCCCAGAGGACGCATATCATCGGTCAACGCCCCGGCACCATAACGAAGCGTTAGTCCGGTGGGATCTTTACGGTAGTCCCAAACGACATCTTGTACAGGGGCGAGTTGTCGGTAGGCTTTGCTAAGAGATACAGCATTGAATGCCCTGTCAGCAATGATTTTCGGTTTTGGTACTCCCAAGCCAAGATTTACAGTTATTTGATTGGAGGCAGTATCGGCCAGAGTTGAAAAGTAGTGGAATTCATACGTCGTACTGTCGCCAACTTGTTCGTTCCGATTGCGAGGTGATCCTTCCACCAAGGAATTGGAAGGCAATACGTCGATCCCGAAGGGATACTTCTTGCTTTTCAAGGTAGCCGTGATGTTCCAAGCCCCAAATAAAAATGGAGCATAGTATAACTCCTGTTCACTGAATGGAAGAGGTATCTGACTGAGAGGCGAAAAGCTTCGCGTGGTTTGTATTCGTTCTTTGCCAAGTTTGGTCGTGACAGAATTAGGTGGTGACCAGGACCCAACTTCCGAATATGGACGAACAAGGGAGTTGGAGGCACCGTTGGGATAAATAATTCCAGTCCTATTCTCGACTTGAGCAGCTACGGGCTGATTCTGTAAGATAAATGGTGCCGAAAATATGCCAGCTACCACTGATCGTCGATTTGTGTTGACAGTCAAGATGCAACTTGGATTTGGTTTCTGCGCGGATAGGAGTGCGGCTGCCATCGAATGGAAATTCAAGACCAACAAGAGAAACCACGAAAGTCTGGTAAGGCGGAATCTCGATAACATACTTTCAGTTATCGTCTGTTATGGAGTCTGTAGAAGTACTTTGGTTGCGGTGAAGTCGCAAGTAATAAGTTGGTATGGTAGTGATGAATCATCGGCAGCATGCTTAATCTTTTGCTCCAAAGAATAACCAAAGTTTCAGAATCTTTTGAACCTTTAACCTTACTGTGGTACAGTATCTATTTTGGATGAGTACCAGCTAGCTAGTAGTAGTAGACTACCTGGTAGGTTGGGCGTGTGCTGGTACTACATACGTGGGTTTCTAGATTGTAGGTTGCAGCCAAACAACCAAATTGTTTTTATTAAAAAAAAGCTGAGTAAATCTAGTTGAAGCGCATACACTGTGGGGCCAGCAGAGTATATTTTCTGGCAGCAAACGGAGGTGTGACGACCCAGATGATTTACTTCAGTGGAAGTAGTCACATGAACCGTAGCTTCGCACGTCCAGCTACCATCCAATCCTACAGCAAACATGCTACTGCACATACAACCAATCATTGCACACTCATTGCATAAAGTGGAAGATGTCTAAGCCTATTAAAAGCTGTACATAACTTTTTAAAGCTTTCCACGTCCCTTTTTGACAGGGACGACAGCCTTGGTGCCCTTGGCTCTTCGGTTTGCCTTGTATACCTGAGTCAACTTTCCGAGAAGCTCATCCTTCAGATCTGGGCGGTAGTGGTTGCTGACGACTTGTCCCATAATGTTCTTTTCCACTTTTCGAAAGTTCTTGTTCATGGGAGTGGACTGGATGCTCTTTTTGGGTTGAGTGCTGCACTTGGAAGCAGTCTTTGTTACCAAAACCGCCTTGTTATCGTCTGCAAAAGCAAAGTCGGCAACCTTGGAGTTGGCAATTCCCGAGTACTTGAACTTGTTCAGGGACTTGACGTTTCCCTTCTCTACGCTAAATACGACACGACCAGATCGCTTGGTTTGTCCGTTCTTCTTCTTCATGAAGGAAGTGTTTCGGCGGGTAAGTTCCCACACAAGGGCATCTGGGACGGCAACCATTTTTAATATGAGTTTCTATTTGTCGAAGTTAACTGCAACAGAAAGAAATGGCAAAATGGGGGGTGAGATTGTATATCGTTGTCCAATGTGTTTGTGTTGAGCACAGGCGTTGTTGCATGTTGCATCATTCATCATTCCAGTCAAGTCGACATCCTCTGTTAGTTTGATGAAAGATATCATGCCATTTCGTAACGCCAATTTCCCGAGCAGAGACCACCCACACACAGATACCTATCATCTATATCGCACTAACGAGAGCTGTCTCCGCGACCATGGTCGGTTCTTACCTGATGTTGTGGACAGCAACTTTGAAGAGCAATTAAGGCGTGACAGATCGATACAACAAGGGGTTAGCGCTTAAAGACGAACGAAGGACAGATTGATGATTTTTTTTTTTTCAGTAGAGCCGGTGAAAGGTAAAATTCGAGTGGCAGAGTGTTTTCCGTAGAAACTCTACCAGAGCTCTACCACTCATCTGCCTACTCTCCTCACTACTACTAGTGGTACATTCCACATTCCCACCACTTTCTAAGCAAAGGTAAGGACCATGGCGCCCAAATCGCTAGCGCGACAACGGACTCCTTTCTGGGAACCATTGTTTCATCTAGCTACGCTTCACAGACGATACGAGAGTTTGCATTCCAGCTTAATCTGTGTTTGTTTACTGCCCATCGTTCTAATGATTTCACATCCCTTTCTTCCTCTTGCATCGGTAGGTTTTAGATTTTCAAAAGACTATCAATAATACTAATACTATTACAATAAGAAACACAAGATGGGTGCCTACAAATATATGGAAGAGATCTGGCGTCACAAGCAGTCTGATGCTTTGCGATTCTTGGGCCGTGTCCGCGCTTGGGAATACCGTCAACGCCCCAACATTTTGAGTCTCCACCGACCTTCCCGAACTGACAAGGCCCACCGTCTTGGTTACAAGGCCAAGCAAGGATACACGATTGTCCGTGCCGGAGTCCGACGCGGAGGACGCAAGCGTCAGAATCATCGTGGTATGGTGTTCGGTAAGCCCAAGCATCAGGGTATCAACCAACTCAAGTTTGAACGTAATTTGCAGAGTGTTGCCGAAGAAAAGGTCGGACGACAATACGCGAATATGCGTGTCTTGAACTCCTACTGGATCAACCAAGACGCAACCATGAAGTACTATGAAGTTATTTTGGTCGATCCTTCTCACCAAAAGATCCGCAACGACCCCCGCATCAACTGGATCGTCAACCCCGTTCACAAGCACCGAGAAATGCGTGGTCTTACCAGCGCTGGGCGCAAGTCTCGCGGTCTTCGCAACAAGGGACACCGTGCCAACGGAATCAAGGGAGGTTCTTACCGTGCTGCCTGGATGAACCGCAACAGCATGAAGCTCAAGCGATACCGTTAAACTGTTTAACTTTCTTCATATTGGCGTGTCTACGGATTTTGGATGTTTAGTTTTTAGTATCCAACATGTTGTTGTGAATCTTTTTTCTGTTTAGATCGATGTTTTCGTGTTGCTGCAATGAAAGGGGGCATTTACGTATATCGCTTCCACGTCCACTTCAGCGCGTCGTCCTTTTGTCGAGTCTGAACTCAAAGGCCTCGACAGGACATTAATGGAGATCAAAAGCAAAGAAGTAAAAAAGGTAAATAACCCCTACAATTGTAAAAGAAAACGAGATTCTTTGAAGTAATGTTCCGTCTGTAGAGTAGACGACAATACCACTACTATTTCCCGAGATGACAGCTCGCGCTAGATGCCTGGATTCTACTAATAGACCTGCTAGTAGTAGTAGCTAGATAGATAGAGTAGCTAGTCTAGTAGCGCTTGAAGTTGTGCACTTCAATCACGAATAACCAATCCCGTAGTGAGCACTCTTCTAAGCTTCTCCCGCAGCTCAATCCTTGTCGTTGCTCGAACTGCCACCAACCAAAATATTCTTCTGTTCCCTGTTCGTACCAGTAGTGGTAGATAGGACTTGAAAAAATAATAAGGTTCATGCCGAACGAGTGAACGTTCATTCGCTACTTGGTTAGGGTAGATTTAAAGGAGTGGCAAGACAGATATGCCAGCTTATTTTTATGGCTAATGAAAGACTAGTATTGAAACCATGGGAAACCCCAACAACCCCCCCAAGAAGAAACGACAAAAGCCGTCCAAGCCATTCCTTTCCTCGTTGACGGGACGATTGTTCGAGACACTACTGGAGTGTGATGAACTGCATGTACCGTCCACTCGTACCGAACGATACAGAAACAAGATTACCTACAGCATTCCTCTTCCTTCTCCCTTATCGAATCTGGCAGAAGATGAGGTGAATCAAGTCTGCGAGATTGTAGCAGCCTTTCCGTACGCCAATTTTTTTCGGGAAGTCATGGTCAAGACGACACGAAATGGCAGTGTCCTTGTGAGAGTGTCTGTCCAAAAAACAGATGAGGTAGATTGGAAAGATGAGTTTGTGCGGTACATGTGCAAGCTCTGTCCATCCCTGGAATGTCTGGTCTACAATGAGACGGAAACAACGGCTCGACCTACCAAGGAAGATCCTCAACATTTACTCTACGGAAGAACATATGTAACGGAAACAACACCACCACCTACGAATCTGACGTACCAATTATCACCCGACACGTTTTGCGAAATCAATCACGAGGTGGAGCGATTGCAGTACGACCAAGCCAAGGAATGGCTATTGCGGTACTGTTCTCCCAATGACGCAAAGACGCAGACACTTTTGGTATCCGGTCGCGATGTCAGCTCCTTTGGTCTGGGTTTTGGTGCTCTAGAGGACGACAGAAAGCGACGATTGTTCCAGGATGTCGTGGCTGTGCAACACTGTGGGTTGGTCCACGCCGATGCGGTCGCTAACTTTGAACGACACGCCGATAACGTGAATGCTACAGCGTATCACAAGACGAAACAAGAAATGGGCAAAGCAATTTGCAACCATTTAAGTGACACCGCAACAACCAGAAATAACGGTGATCAGCAGAATGTACTGGTAGGTGTCATGACCGGAGGTCGCAAGGGACTGGATCCAAACTATGTAGAGTACTTGGTAGGCGCCCACGATTTACAGGTTATTATTTACAACAGCTGTAACACGAAATCATTGG
>Ga0100394_1001925_pt1 | contig 17261 bp, 17 predicted proteins | sample CryGeymeta201518_FD_81549 | JGI IMG/M metagenome (GOLD analysis project Ga0100394, IMG submission 81549) | Groundwater microbial communities from Crystal Geyser aquifers in Utah, USA - Crystal Geyser metaG 2015-18 | ecosystem: Environmental > Aquatic > Deep subsurface > Groundwater | place: USA... | reverse complement strand
CAACGATCGCGATAGCGCAGAAACTTTTCAATATCAAAGAAAAACTGGGTTATGGCTCGTGATGCACCGGCATCTACTTTTCGTTTCAAATTAAGGAGATCAAACTGGGCATTGGGCGCTTCAGGGTGAACCTCAGGATAGGCTGCGACCGAAATATCGAAGTCAGCAACAGAACGCAGTATCTCTACCAAGTCCGCTGCATATAAATCGGGTTTTTCCTGACTCCCGGGTGGTAAATCGCCGCGCAGTGCAACGATATGCCGGATACCGCTTTGCCAATAATCTTTTGCAATAGCGATTAAGTCTTCTTTTGCGGCATCGACACAGGTCAAATGTGGTGCAGCAATTAACCCAGTGCGTTGTTTAATTGACTTGATGATGTCATGCGTGCGGTCACGCTCTCCTGAATTAGCGCCGTAGGTAACCGACACGAAAGACGGCGCCAATGGTGCGAGCCGCTCAATCGATTGCCATAATGTTTGCTCCATCTGAGCGGTTTTCGGTGGAAAGAACTCAAAACTGACGTTAACTTTACCCTCTACATCCTGCAGATTGCGATTAATTGCGTCTAAATATTGTGCATTTGCGAATGCCATAGTAATTCTCTTTCTGTTACGTCAGTGCTGTTGCAGCAGGCAACGATGCCTTCGCGACCAACTGCTTAATCAATACGGCCAGATCAGCGTGTAAGCCGCCTGCCGTCACCACACGACCCGCACCGGGTCCTTTCAAAACTAGCGGATTATCGCTGTACCACTTTGAACGAATTACAAATACATTGTCACAAGGTGCGATGGCAGCCAATGCGTGCGCAGTGCACACGTGTTCCAATGCCACCTTTGCCACAGCTTTACCATTGTGCAATGCCAAACTTGCCACATAGCGCAACACTTTACCGTCTTGTTTTGCTTGTCTATATTGCTGCGCCATTGCGTCATCCAATTGCGTGCGATGTGACCAAAAATCTTGCCAGCTACCCTGCTCTAACCCCTGAGGAAGTAATGGTTGTAACACAATGTCATCCAGTTCAAGCGCCAGGCCCAACTCGCGCGCCAGTACCAATAACTTGCGCTGCACGTCAGTCCCCGATAAGTCATCTCGCGGATCTGGTTCGGTCAGTCCTCCAGCTTGTGCCTGCAACACGAAATCGGAAAAGCGTGTGCTGCCATCAAACTGACATAACAACCAAGACAAGGTGCCGGAAAATATGCCGCTGATTTCAATTATCTCGTCGCCTGCGTCCAACAGCTCATGTAACGTACGTTGTACCGGTATGCCAGCACCACAGGTGGTATTACTGAGCCATTGTCGCTGATGCATTGCCAATGCCTGACGGATAAGCTGATATTCAGCGCCCGGCAACGTAACGCCCTGTTTATTCGCACTAACAATGTCGCAACCTGCAGCAATCATCGTTGGGTACAATGTGGCAAAGCTGCGGCTAGGTGTAATATCAATTAATACCTTAGCGCCGGGTAATGCATTAAGGTACGTCGTCAAGATTTTATGGTCCCAACGACTACCTTTGGCCAGAGCATCAGACCAGTTGCCGATGTCAATATTGTGTTCAAGCACGGCCTGTCGGGAATTCAGCACTGCCACCAATTCCAACTGTACAACGGTGGCTAAACGTTGTTGCTGAGCGCTTAACATCGCAAGAAATTCTGCACCGACATTTCCCGTACCAGCAACAATCACTTTAAGCACAGGCCTGGCTTGCAACAACCGATGATGCACGTCCTCTAATACGTCGGCAGCTAAAGGTTCAGCTAACAGCCAAATCACCTGTTGGGCATTTTCGTAGCGGTGCAACACTCCCTGCCATTGTAATAGCGGTTCAACAACGTTTACGCTGAAATGACTGTAGGGTTTTAGAAACGCCAAGGCATAGTAACGCTGGGTATCCCATACGGCGTTAATGTTTAATTCATCCAGGTAGGTCAATGCACGCTCTGCGCACACTGTCGGCAGTAACCAACTGACGTTTTCACCCTGTTGTGGTAAAGCAACAACCGGCTGTTGTAAATCCAACGCCAGCTCAGCTGCAGTGACAGCGGCCTCCTGATGTAATGTCAACAATGTAACGTCTGACAGCTCGGTTAAAAAACCCTGCTGAGACGCGTCTTGCTGCATCACACGGCAACCTGCATACTGCGGTTCATAACTACTGCGCACGACAAGGGCCGTGTTCGTGTTAGTTAACGGGGACAATGTACGCGCATGCAACACTGGATTACCCAGCTGGGCCAACTGACACGCCTGCGACCAGCTAACATGCTGATAAGGCACAGCGCGTTTAACTTTACGCGGGTCGGCACTGTAAATGGCTTTTACATCTGTCCAAATGGTTACTGTGGCGGCATTAACTAAGGCACCAAGTAATGTAGCTGAATAATCGCTGCCATTACGGCCAAGTGTAATACTATGGCCGTTATCATCACGCGCAATATAGCCAGTTACAACGTAAATAGCTGCATCTTGACTAAGTTCAGTCAGTAATTCAGCTGATGTAGGCCAATCAGGCTGATAGTGCTTGATTCGCAAAAATTCACGGGCATCAATAGCTAGAGCCGAAAATGCACGCTGCCTCAACACTTCACTTAAAAGCAATGCTGATAAACGTTCACCAATAGCCAATACATCATTAAATTTCTGCTGCGCCAGCGCGTCAGGTATCTCTGCTACCCAGTGTTGTAACTGCGTCAACACCTGCTGCGCAGCTGCAGGCCCCAAAGTGTTACTCACTAACGCCGTAAGCTGTTGTTGTAATGCCATAACGGCGCTATTGCATGCTGCAGGCTGCTCAGCGTTGGCAATAATGTGAAGTAGCGCATCAGTGGTATCACCAGGAGCCGACACGACCACCCAGATTGGCTGTGTCTGATCTTGCTGAGTAATAATGTCTGCGACGGCAGCAAAGCGTTCAGCCGTAGCCAAACTACTTCCGCCAAACTTATGAACCTGTGCCAGCTGGCGCTGTTTTTGAGTGGGTTGCAATTGCATAATACTTTACCAAAAAGCGCCCAGTGCCGGGTTCAACCGAAACTGCTGCTGATGTTGTTCGTTCTTCTGCTGTGAGCGGCTGGTATTTTGCTGATCCCCCCCCTGAGGGATTGCCTGACTAACCGCGTTGAACGCCTGTTGCAGATCGGTTATTAAGTCATTGACGTTTTCTATTCCCACCGACAATCTAATCAATGTGGGTCCAATACCCGCCGTTTTCTGTGCCTCAGCATCCATGGATGCATGCGTCATTGAGCCGGGGTGACATACCAGACTTTCAATACCACCTAAGGACTGTGCCAAGGTAAAAATGTTCAGCGCCGAGAAAAACACCGGTAACAGTGCCGCATCGGCGGCTAGATCGAAACTGCACATTGCACCAAAGCCAGTTTGTTGTGCCGCCGCAATAGCATGACCCGGATGGTCAGCTAATCCGGGATAATATGTTTTTGCAACCAAAGGTTGTTTAGTAAGAAACTCGACTACCCGCGCGGTGTTGTCTTGCTGCAACCGGATCCGCGGCTCCAACGTGCGCAAGCCACGCAAAGTCATATAACTGTCAAACGGTGCGCCTGTAACCCCCAAACAATTGGCCCACCATTTTAATTCATCGCCTAATTGCTGCGTTTTACACACCAGCACACCGCCAACAATGTCACTATGCCCATTAATATATTTAGTCGTCGAGTGCACGACAATGTCAGCTCCCAATGCCAGCGGCTGTTGCAATACCGGCGATAAGAAAGTGTTATCAACCACGACTAACGCTTGCAGACTGCTTGCCAATGAACAAACCGCTCGCACATCGGTAATTTGTAATAGTGGGTTGGAAGGTGTTTCCAACCAAATCATTTTTGGCTTAACAGCACTGATCTGAGATTGCCAGCCCACTTGTTGAAAATTCACCACCAATAACTTAAACGCTTTTTTACGCTGCGCTAAATTGGTAAACAGCCGGTAACTGCCGCCGTAGCAATCATGAGGGATAACTAAGGTATCGTCCGGCGTTAATAACTGTAACGCCAGTAAACACGCTGACATCCCCGTACTGGTAACTATCGCTTTGGCACCGCCCTCTAGCTCAGCTAAGGTTTCAGCCAACAAGTCACGGGTGGGATTATTTGAGCGCGAATAATCATACTGTCCAGGTTGTTTAAACGCGGTTAATTCATAGGTTGAGGTTAAATACAGTGGCGGTGTCACTGCAGAAAAAGCAGGATCTTTAGCGATACCTGCCCGCGCAGCGATCGTCGCGGCATGACGCTTTGACATAATGAAACCCCATTTAGATGTTTAGACGTCTAAAATTATAGTGATAGAAATTCAGATGTCAAACCATTTAGCCGTCTATAATGATTATTTGTTGCACACTATTTGACTGAGCGGCATAACAAGATAGAATTTCGCCACTTGCGCGAGCAACACAACATAATGACTAATACAAGGTAACCATATGGCTAAGTGGAATGGGGAATATATTCACCCGTACGCGGAACACGGTAAAAAATCAGAACTCGTGAAAAAGATCACCGTATCTATTCCGCTAAACGTATTAAAAGTACTGACAGACGAACGCACACGCCGTCAGGTCAATAATTTACGACACGCCACCAACAGTGAGTTGCTATGTGAAGCGTTTCTGCATGCGTTTACCGGCCAGCCACTGCCTGCTGATGAAGATTTGCGTAAAGATAATCCGCATCAAATCCCAACAGAGGTTCGGCAGATCTTAACCAGTATGGGCAAACCAATTCCGGTGATCATCGAAGCAGACAGCGACGAAGAGTAAGTTTGTTTTGGTAATAAAAAACCGCCTTTCGGCGGTTTTTTATTATTCTTATAAACTAAGCCAGCGTTAACTCATCGCCGACTGTAATTTTTTCATGGCATTTTTTTCTAACTGACGTACCCGCTCAGCAGACACTGAATAACGATCTGCCAATTCTTGTAAAGTCAGTTTGTTGTTGTCTAACCAACGGGCGCGGATAATATCCTGACTACGGTCGTCCAAGGTGCGCATCGCGGCTTGTAAGCGGTCAACTGCCGCATTATCCCACTGGTCTTCCTCAACGCGATGCGCCAAGTCTGAGGCCTTGTCTTCCAAGTAGTAAACTGGCGCTGTATAAGCCGCTTCATCGTCCTCATCAGGTGCGTCAAATGGCATATCATAATTGCTCATACGCGCTTCCATTTCACGTACTTCATGCTCAGCAACACCTAATGACTCTGCCACATTTTTCACTTCATCCTGATTAAACCAGCCTAAGTGTTTTTTGGCTTTACGCAGATTAAAAAACAACTTGCGCTGCGCTTTAGTGGTCGCAATTTTTACAATACGCCAGTTTTTTAATACATATTCATGGATCTCGGCTTTAATCCAATGCACCGCAAATGAGACTAAGCGAACACCTACGTTTGGATCAAAACGTTTTACCGCTTTCATCAGGCCGATATTGCCTTCCTGGATTAAATCGCTAACAGGTAAACCATAACCGGAATAACTGCGGGCAATGTGCACTACAAAACGCAAGTGCGACATAATCAACTGCCGGGCAGCTTCTAAATCACCATTCTGGTGTAAACGTTCAGCCAGACTGCGCTCTTCATCTGCGCTAAGCATGGCAATGGAACTGACAGCATGAGTATAAGCTTCCAGACTACTGCTGGCCGCTACCGGTAATGAGATCATTTCTGCTGTATCGCTCATTTCTATATCCTGTCTTAACTAATTGTGTCGATATTAGCACTCTTTGACAGAGAGTGCTAATTTTAGTTTCCTAAGTTATAGATCTGCTTATTCTAAAAAATCAGGTGTAATAATTAATTGCTATTAAGGACCGGTAGGTTCGATGCCGCTAATATGGCGACGTACCGACAAATAGGAACCACTAAGGCCAAGTAGCATAGCCAGCAGCATCAAACTAAAGAATTCAGTGAAACTCAACGCCATTAAATGAAACTCGCTTTCATACAATGACGTGACACTAACAATCGCTCCTTGCAACCACCACAGCATGGCTTCAACAATTAAAAAAGCCAGCAAACCTCCAAATACGCCATACCAAATACCACTGTACAGAAAAGGTGTTTGAATAAATGCATCCGTTGCACCAACCAATTTCATCACTTCAATTTCGTCTTTTTTATTCATAATAGACAAACGAATGGTGTTACCAATAATCAACAACACCGCACCGAGCAACAACACGGCAATGACCAATACCGCCTGGCGCAATAAACTGACTATGGCGTCAAGCCGTGTTAACCAGTCTATGTCTAACTTGCCAAATTCGACTATGCGTTCCTTTGATAATCTGGCAAGCAACTGACGGGCGCTGTCAGCGTGGGTATTTTTGGGTAAAACCAACAACACATCAGGCAACGGATTATCGGTTAAATAATTTAGTGCAGCACCAAAACCACTTACCTGAGCAAACTCAGACAGCGCTTGCTCCCGGCTAATATGGGTAACCTGGGCAATATCATTATCCGCCTGAAGAATTTTTTGCAGGCTACTAATTTGAGTAGCATTAGTCCCCTCTCGGATAAACAAGCTTATTTCAGCTGCCTGTGTGAAGCTGTCGCTGATTTGCTGCACATTTTTTACTAACAAATGCAGGGTCGCCGGTAATGTTAAACTGACACCCAGTACACCAATAGTCAGTATTGAGGCTGACGGTGTTCGCCATAATTCACCCAAACTAAACAACGCCTGGCGAACATGATTAACCCAAAACATGATAAAGCGACGCGCGATACCCACTTTATGCGCCGACGCACCACTACTAACCCGGCCAGAAAATAAGATACTCATAACGGCGCCTCATCTAAATGCAGCAGGCCATCATTAATCATTCTTCCCTGCTTCAAAGTAAGCGTGCGGTATTTTTTCCGGGCCACTAAGCCCAGATCGTGCGTAGCGACCAACACTGACACGCCAACCTGATTAAACGCTTCAAACACACGCATAATATCTTTGGACAAATCAGGGTCAAGATTACCCGTAGGCTCATCGGCTAATAACAGCGGTGGTTTATTTACCACAGCACGTGCTATACCTACCCGCTGCTGTTCACCGCCAGACAAGGTATAAGGCAGGCATCGTACCTTATCCAACAGGCCTACTTTATCCAGTGCTGCATGCACCCGTTTAACCATATCTTTACCGCTAAAACCTTCGATTACCAAAGGCAGAGCCACATTATCAAATACCGTATGATTCATGAGTAGACGATGGTTTTGGAAGATTATGCCAATATCACGTCGCACGAAGGGTATATGCGGTCGACGAATACGGCTCAAATCAACATCATTAATAAGAACACGACCTACACTGGGGCGTTCAATCAGACTAATCAGTTTTAACAGCGTACTTTTACCTGCTCCGGAGTGTCCGGTAAGAAACGCCATTTCTCCTTTTTCCAGTTTAAAGCTAACCCGATCTAATGCGACAAAACCACCAGGGTAACTTTTACTGACCTGATCAAACTCAAGCATGCCTATTCTTCCTTGCTAAACAACGCGCGAATAAAATCCTTGCTATTAAACACACGCAAATCGTCTATGCCTTCACCTACACCAATGTATCGTAATGGCAATTTGAATTGATTAGCGATGGCAAAAATCACCCCGCCTTTGGCGGTACCATCCAACTTCGTCAGGCTGATCCCCGTCAATGGCACTGCGTCATTAAACACTTTTGCTTGGTTAATGGCATTTTGGCCAGTTCCCGCATCCAGTGTTAGCATCACTTCATGTGGCGCCGTAGCATCAATTTTTTGCAACACCCGCACAATTTTCTTCAACTCTTCCATTAAATGCGTTTTGTTTTGTAAACGTCCTGCCGTGTCGGCAATAAGTACATCGGCTTTACGCGCTTTTGCTGCCTGGTAGGCATCAAAAATAACAGAGGCACTGTCTGCTCCAGTATGTTGTGCAATGACTGGAATTTGATTGCGTTCACCCCATACCTGTAATTGTTCAACGGCAGCAGCACGGAACGTGTCACCTGCGGCTAACATAACGGTTTTGCCTTGCTGTTTAAACTGCTGCGCCATCTTACCTATAGTGGTAGTTTTACCCACGCCATTAACACCGACCATTAAAATGACAAAAGGCCCGTTAGCATTAACCGGTTGCAACGGCTTTTCAACATCTTGCAATAAGGTCGCCATATCTTGCTGTAACTTTTCAAACAACAAAGCTGAATCTTTCAAAGCCTTACGATCGGCATGCTGCTCTAACTGCCGGATTAGCTGTTGTGTGGTATCAACACCCACATCAGCCAATAACAATTGAGTTTCCAACTCTTCATACAGCTCCTCATCGATTTTTCGGCCGCTAAACAACCCAGCTAAACCTGCCCCCAGGTTCTGACTTGTTTTTGCCAATCCTTGCTTTAAGCGTGCAAAAAAACCGACTTTCTTAACCGGCATTTCTGCAGAACTGTGTTGTACCAAAGCCTCTATAGGAGGCGATTCTTGCTTGGTCGTTACTGGCTTAAACGCAGCTGCATCATCCACCGTATTAAATGACGGCTCATCTGCTGGCTCGTCACTATCTGCTAAACAAGCCGGTTCAGCCTCAGATTTTGTATCAGGCTCTGGTGTTGGCTCTGGTAGCTCAGCAGGCTTAAACTCGGGTTGCGCTGCTTCAACAGATTCAGGATCAACCTGTGCTGGCTCAACGTGTTCAACACTCGATTTTTTCGTATCGGGTATCGCAGTATCAACTGGGTCAGTATCTTTACCAAAACCCAACCAAGAGAACAGTTTATTTTTTTTGCTCATAAGCGTAAGTGTATGCAGATAAAAACTAAGGTAAACTTGGCCGATATACTAACACCTTTGCGTTAAAGGCAAAACGGATTAGATGAAACAGGTAAAAAGCCCCCCTAAAAATCGATCGAATGATCGAAAACTCCCGCCAGCCGTTAGTGGTGCGCCGGGTGAAGTAAGAGTGATCAGCGGTAAATGGCGCGGTAGAAAACTGGCGGTACTCAACGCAGACGGCTTGCGACCCACCACAGACAGAGTGAAAGAAACGCTGTTTAATTGGCTTATGCATAATATCGATGGTGCTACAGTGCTTGATTGTTTTGCCGGCAGTGGCAGTCTTGCCATAGAAGCCTTATCAAGGCATGCCAGTAAGGCCAGCCTTATTGAACGCGACAGTAAGCTGGCGCGCCACCTAGAGCAAAACTTACAAAAACTCAGTTGTGACAATGCCAATGTCGTTAATCAAGATTGCTTGTCTGTATTGTCTGGCACGGCAACACAACAATACAGCATCGTCTTTATTGACCCGCCATTTCGCAAAAATCTGGCAATTTCATGTTGCAAGCTGCTAGAAAGCAATCAATGGTTAACAAGTGAAGCACTAATCTATCTGGAAACAGAAAAAGAATTAGCTATTACTGACATACCAGCAAATTGGCGTCTGTTAAAAGAAAAAATTGCCGGCCAACTGGCTTACCGTTTATATCAGCGCGGTTAATACCTCAAAAGACTTACTCTGTGGGGTCAATTTCCATACCCAGATTGGTCAGCCCTTGTTCTTTTACCCAGTTTTGTAGCAGCTGACGTTCATCACGACCGAACTGTTTAAGCGGAGTCACTAAATCAATCAGTTCCGCTAAGCAGTCCATTTCGTATTGCATTAGCGGATGTTCACGGACAATTTTTTTAAGCTCGGCTTCAGTTGTAATGTCATCATCGATGCTGTCATGCTCAATCAATCGGGCAACAGTAGCCTGAGAAATTTTAGCGACATTAATAAACTCGCCGCTGTCTTGTTGTGCAATACCGCTTAGCATCATATCCAGCGCCGTTGCACAGTCTACGGCAGGGTAAACACCAAAGATGTCAAAATTATTGATTTCAGGCGTAATAGCGTCAAGTTCGTCAGAAAGCTTCTCGAAGTTAATTTTAGCTTTTTTAACGGTTAGCCATTCCCACACTAAGGTTAATATATGTCGCGGCAATGCTGCATCACCAGTTTGGGTCACCTCAGCAAACAGCTGATAATTCGGGAGCATGCGCTCCAACAATGCAGCTGCAATAGCGCCTTGCTGATAAAAACTTAGCTCGCGCATACTTTGAAAGTTATTGGCTTTTTGTTTCATCTTTGTCCTGAAGACATGACCAGCAGAGATCAAAACTCTGATAATTTACCTCGCCGCAGTCACACTGCCATTGCGCTGGTTCATGCTGAAGTTGTTGTAAGTATTGCGTGATTATACGCTGCGCGACAGGAAATTGCTGCTGTGGAACCCAAAGTTGTACGCCAATATCATTTAGCGGCAACTCGCCGGCAGCACCAGCGAGATATTCACCACTAATCGTTACCAATATTGCCGACTGCTGCAGCAAGCCCTGAACTAAACCAGCTTCAAAATTATTTGCAGCTTTATACACCCGCAGCCATTGTGTAACGTCAGTCGGGTGCAACAGCTCCAATTTAGCTTGTAACCTTCAACTGCTTCTGCGCATATTCAAACTTAAGTTTAAACTCCATAATACGCTCTTCCATGCTCTGCACTTGCAAGTCATGTGCTTCGTTTTGGGTTTGAAGCTCAGTACGAAGGGTGCGTATAAGTTCACGGCTACTATCTGCTTCTTGCTGCTGTTTCTGTTCAGCTGCAAACTGGCGATTTTGAGAGTGCTCTAGTTGAGCCTCTAATTTTTGCAGCTTACCTTGGCTAATTTGATATTGTTCGGTCAAATTAACGTAATCTGCCTGCAACTTTGTCAGTTCGGAGCCTAAGTCACCGGTTTCATCTTGTATTGTGTGCAGTTGCTGCTGAGTCTCAGCCAATTGCTGTTGCGATTCCGTAAGCTGTTGCTGCCATTCTTGTGTTTGCTGTGCTGCACTGACCAACTCAGTTTGCTGTTGTTCAATTTTTTGCTGTTGTAATTCAACAGTGTTCTTGCCGTTATGCACTTCCTGCTGCAACTGGGCAATAACTTGCAATTTTTCTTCTTGTGCAGCTTCTACTTCGCTAAAGCGTTGTTGCTCTGCCGAGAAAGCAGCGGCTTGCTCAGCCAGTTGCTGTTGCAAAGCATCTAATTGCTGCTGATGTTTGAAATGCAATTCATTGGTTTGTTGCACTTGTTTTTGTTGCTGCTCAGTCGCAAGCTTTAATTCTGTTTTGCTTTGCTGAACAATCAGCTTCATTTCGTGCACTGCCGCTTTAGCTTGTTCAGCGTCTGCTTGTGCTGTAGCTAATTGCTGCTTTAATTCACTAATGTGTTGTTGTAATTGGCTTATCTCTTGCTGAGACTGCTCGAGTTCTTGCTGAGACATGTCCAACTGTTGTTGCGACTGTTGTAGTTTACCTTCAGTTTCCAAACTGCCACTACCTGCGGCATCTTGCAACTGATTAATTTGCTGCTGTAATTGTTCAAGTTTTTGCGTTTGTTCAGCGTACTGTTTTTTATGTTCAGTCTGTTGCTGCACCGCTTGCGCAAGCTTATCATTTGCGCTATCAAGTTCTTCGGTGACGATTTTATGCTGCTGACGTAGCCTTGATAACTCTTGATTATCAGTACTGGCAACGGGCACCGCTAAATCGAGCTGTTGCTTTGTTTGCTGCCAATCTTTAAACAGTTTTTGGTAGGCCTGTTCTTGCTCAATCAAACGCTGCTGCCATTGTTTTTGGCTATCAGCCACTACAGAAGAGGCAAACTGCTGTAATTGTTGCTGCTGCAAATTTAACAACTGACTGGAAAAATCCACCAAACTGGCTTCCAACTGCTGTTGGGCCGTCTGGGTCAGTTCGGCAATAACTTGCTGCTCGATTTTATTATTGTTTTTTTTCACTGCATTCATTATCGGCTCTCACTTTACTCCGGCAGCAGTTGCACCTATTTTGCACTTGCCACGCCTTAATCACATTAGTACACCAACGTCCCTACCTTAGCAGTAATTCAGGTCGTAGCATACTATGCCATGACTTAGTGTAATATGAGTTATCAGCGATAGCTAACGCTATTACCACTTTTAGCTGTTCAACGTTAATTTTTTCATTACAGGAACTTAACCATGATGGACCTGACAACACCGGCATTGCTGTTTCCGGCAATATCCCTGTTATTGCTGGCATATACCAACCGTTTCTTGGTGCTGGCACAGTTAATTCGTGAATTAAATCAAAGAGAAGGCGACAGTGTAAGGCATTTGGCTAAACGGCAAATATCAAACTTGCGTAAGCGTATCGTCCTAATTAAAACCATGCAGGCCTTTGGTGTACTAAGTTTCGTATTGTGTACTGCTGCAATGTTTTGTTTGTTTATGTTATGGCAAGTTGCTGGCCAACTGTTATTCGTTGTAAGCCTGATTAGCTTATTAATCAGTCTGCTCTATTCTTTATATGAGATCCAAATATCCTGTGATGCCATAAATATAGAACTTGAATCATTGCAGAACGGTTAGGTGCTAAGTAGCGGACAACACTATGAGTAACGATGTGTTTTTGTTTAATGATGAGCCGCAACATGCTGAGACGGAAGTTATTATCAATAACGCTATGCCTTGGCAGGTGTTAATCGTTGATGATGACAAAAGCATTCATGAAATAACCACACTGGTGCTCAACAACTTTGAGTTTGAACATCGCCCGTTACAACTATTACATGCGTTTAGTGCTAACGAGGCACAGCAGCTTATACAACAACACCCCGACATCGCACTGGCAATAATAGATGTTGTTATGGAAACCCAGCATGCCGGCCTCGAGCTCATTAAATTCATTCGGCAACAATTAAAAAATCAACGAATGCGGCTTATTTTACGCACTGGACAGCCAGGAGAAGCTCCCGAAGAGCATGTGATTCGTGACTATGATATTAATGATTATAAAAATAAGACTGAAGTGACTGCCATTAAACTGAAAACGTTACTTTATGCCGGTTTACGGTCCTATCGCGATATTTGTTTTATTGAACAACACAAAATTGGCTTAGAAAAGATTATTGGTTGCACCACCAGCTTTTTACGCTGCACATCGTTACGCGAGTTCGCCTCGTTAATTCTGTCACAGGTGGCATTTTTGCTCGGACTTGAGCGCGAGCAGATTTACTGCTGCGCAGCTATCAACAGTGCTCCGCAGACACCTTTACTGCTTGACGTTATCGCTAGCAGCACGCCATCGAAGAGCAATGAATTGCCTGCTGACGTTGTTGAAAAAATTAGTCAGGTACAAATAAACAAGCAATCATATTACGCTGACGACTGTTTTATCGGCTATTTTACCACCCACAATGGCAATGAAAATTTTTTATACGTCAGTAAAGGCAGTAAACTAGAGCAAGCAGATCATCAGCTACTTAACTATTTTTCGCACAATATTGCTATTGCCTATGAAAATATTCGCTTGCGCGAGCTAATGCGCGAAAGTCAGCGAGAGCTGTCATATATTCTGGGTGAAGCAGTAGAGAAACGTTCAAAAGAAACCGGTAGTCATGTAAAGCGGGTTGCTAACTATAGCTATTTACTGGCGATTAAATGTGGTTTATCTGAATACGAAGCCGAGAAGATCAAGTTGTCATCACCCCTGCACGACTTAGGCAAAATTGCCATTCCGGATCATATTTTAAACAAGCCAGGTAAACATGATGCAGATGAGTGGGCCATTATGCAGCAGCATGCGTATCTGGGTTACCAGATTTTACAACATTCTACTAATGAGATATTACAAATGGGGGCTATTATAGCCCACCAACATCATGAAAAATGGAATGGCAAAGGCTATCCGCAGGGGTTAAGTGGACATAATATCCATATTGCAGGGCGTATAACTGCCCTGGCGGATGTTTTCGACGCTTTAGGCAGTGACCGCTGCTACAAAAAAGCCTGGCCACTAGAGGAAATAATCGAACTTATTCGTAACGAACGGGGTCAACACTTTGACCCAACTTTAGCGGATATCTTGTTAAACAACCTGGATGCGTTCCTCGTAATTCGTGACGCCTATCCAGATTAAGCATAGGAAGAAGTGTATGCTACGCAAAAACATTAAACAGTTGTTCATTGCCAGCATTGCGGCAGCAACATTGTTTATCAGTGGCTGTGCAAGCGGCCCAAAGGTGCGAACAGATGCTGCTGATAACATTAATTTCACTGACTATAAAACCTTTAACTTCATGGCAGAACCGGCAACGGACAAAGCGGGTTACGCTACGTTGGTCACGCAACATTTTAAAGATGCGATTAGTGCAGAAATGCGTGCCTTAGGTTACCAATACAGCGAAACTAATGCTGACTTAATGATTAACTTTAATTCTAACGTTGAGAGCCGCACAGATGTTCGCTCCGTGCCAACAGCGACCTTCAACTATAATTATTATAATTACCGCCGCGGTTTTTACACCGGCTTCCCACTGTACACCAATGACGTGGATACTGTGCATTACAAGTATGGCACGGTGAATATAGACGTTGTTGATGCAGCTAAAAAGCAACTTGTCTGGGAAGGTATATCGGAAGGCACGCTGAAAAAATCTGATTTGGAAAACCCTAAACAGGCCATTGCTGATGTTATAGGCTTAATTTTTCAGCAATACCCCACCCGCAAACAGCTTACAGAATAGCCTGCATAATGCCCCGTTAAGGGGCGTTTTGCGCCAGCATGCGTATTTTTTCCTGTAATGGCGCACAGTCAGCAGTTTTATTTTGCTGTTGAATCGATAACGTCAGCTCACCAACGGTTAAACCATACTTGTGTAAGGTGCTACGGTTAATCAGGTTTTGGTTATCAACTAAATACAACCAGTCTTTTACCGTCACATCCAACGTATCACCGTCATAAGGAATTCGCAGCACGTATTCCCAATACAAGGTATTGCCCGCCAACTGGCCAGTTGCCTCGCCAACTACATCACCTGCAGTTCCCTTAATACTGCCATCTGCATTTTGTTGTAGCTGCCAATGCCGCTGTTCAATACGGCCATCGCTAAAACTAAACAATTCGTATAGATCGCCACGATTTCCCTGCCAACTCCCACACAATTCAGCAGTAAAACGCACGGTTTGCTTCCCCTGCCAGTCATGCAGCACCCCCCAGGCTAAACTTTCTCCCTGGAAAAACTGATTTAACGCTAACTTAGGTGTCTCGCTACTATACTCTGAAACTGACTGGCTACAGCCCGTCATCGCAAAAGCTAAGGCCGCTCCAGCTATATATTTCTTAACCATAAATCCTCCGTGTTAGGCAGAACTACGCCCATGGGCAGCGGCTAGCTCAGAAAAAAATAAAATAAATCAGAAAACACCAAACTTATTTCCAGGTTACTACGACTTAATAAACAAATATCACAGAGAATAACAATATCGTGTTTAAACGCAGTGACGAGAGCTTAATTGCCAAAGCGTTGAATGGCGACCAGCACGCCTGGCAGCAACTGGTAAACCGCCATCAGAGTGCGCTGTTTTACTTTGGTTTACGCCTGCTTGGATCGCAAGAAGATGCCAGCGATCTATTGCAAGACGTGCTAATGGTAATGTGCCGTAATTTAGGGCAATACCGCGGTGATAGCAGCTTTAAAAGTTGGTTATTTGGTATAGCAAACTATCGCGCCATGGATATGCTGCGCCGGCGTAAATATACCGACAGTGATGACGCTCTGGCAGAGATGCCAGCCGAGGCGGCAGAAATGCCTGAGCAGCTTGCAACCCAACAACAGCAACAGCAGGTGCAGCAGCAGCTCCGCAAACTGCCTATTGAACAACGCCTGGTGTTAGAACTTAAGTTTTATCAGCAATTTACTTTTGACGAAATTGCCACTCAACTGGCGATTTCCAGTAATACCGTCAAATCACGTTTTTACGCCGCGCTGGATAAAATGCGCCTGCAGTTGGAGAGCGACCATGTCGAACAATCAGCAAATTTTTGAAGACTGGCTTGAAGGTAAATTAACCGAGCAACAGTGTCAGCAGCAGCTTCAGTTTGATCCGGTTTGGCTGGACAGAATGCTCAACGTTCAAGCGATGCGTGCTGACGCCGCTGCGCCACGCTTTGAAGTGGTACCGGAATTTGATAGCAGCGCGTTATTTGCCAAGCAATGGCAACGCCCTAAACCGCAGCGCAGTTGGTGGCCACAGGTAAGCCTGGCACTATCTTGTGTCGCCATGATAATTAGCTTGTCACCTGCGCAGTTACAACTAAAAGATGGCAGCCTGACATTAAGTTGGCAAAACACTGAAGCAGAAGTTAATGCCGCGGTCAGTACTGCGCTAACAGCTTACCAGCATGAACAACAGCAATGGCTGTTACAACAGCTGGATTTCCAGCAGCAAAACACCAGCACGCAATTAGTGCTGTTAAAAGATTATTTACAGAATGAACTAAAGCATGACCAACGCAGCGACATGTTACTGCTGGTTGAGTATCTGAATCAGCAGCGCCAGTCTGACTGGCAATACTGGCAGGAAAACTATCAACCTGTGCAGGCCAATTATCGCCCTACCGACAGTTACTACCTGAGCCCAACTAACACTGGAGTGGTAAAACCATGAAAGCATTACGTCGTATCCCAACATATGCTGTTGCCTTTAGCGCAGCCCTAGCTATACTGCCGGCCAGCGCCAGCGATGTTAGTCCGGCTATAAAGAAAAATGCAGATATTCTGCAAACCATTTTGCACACCACATTTAAAGACAATAAAGCCAGCCAATTGTCGGCGTTGCAGTACAGCTATCTCAGCGGTCAGGGTTTGTTATTTCAGGCTAACGCGATGCTCGGCAGTCGTCACGTTTTCCATTTTAGTAGCAATAGCGTTGCTACGGCACCCGCTGCACCTATGCCACCCATACCTCCTCTACCAGACAGTGAATTTGAATTTGAAAGCACTGAGATGGAGCAAATAGTTGAAGCGGCAGAAGAGATGGCCGAACAGATGCATGATCAGCACCGGCAAGCCTATCGCATCGCGGAAAAACAGCGTGTGATAGAGCGCGAATTGCGTAATGTCGAGCGAGAGCAACGTGACATCGAATTTAATAAAAGCCTCACTACACTCGATAAAGAGCAACAGCAGGCACTACAAATGCTGCAGCAAAAAACTAAAGTGTTGCAGGAGAAACTGGCCGAAGTGGTTAAAGAAGCCGGACTCAGCCGTAAACAACTGGAAGAGCAACGGGCAAAACACTTAGCGGAACAGCAGCAGCAAACTGCCGCTATGGTGAAGACCGTCGGCGAGAAGTTCAGCCAGGTGCTGTGCGATTACGGTGCCAGCCTGCGCGACATACAAGACAACGAGTTT
>Ga0100394_1001904_pt1 | contig 17345 bp, 14 predicted proteins | sample CryGeymeta201518_FD_81549 | JGI IMG/M metagenome (GOLD analysis project Ga0100394, IMG submission 81549) | Groundwater microbial communities from Crystal Geyser aquifers in Utah, USA - Crystal Geyser metaG 2015-18 | ecosystem: Environmental > Aquatic > Deep subsurface > Groundwater | place: USA... | reverse complement strand
ATTGTACTCGTTTAAAGCAAATCAAGCTAGTTTTTAACTTTGTAAATTGAATTTACTCTGATAATTAAAGTCTGTTTAAACACACTGAAAGCAGTATAAAAAGTTTCGTGCGTTTACCCTATCGTTTTTCAAAAAAAAAGCCTCCCTCTATCTTATAAAAGAACGGAAGACTAAAACAATTTTTTGAATTTATAGAAACAAAATCAACAATCTTTTACAGGACAAGGGATGCGTCGTCCTCTTTTGAGTTTTTTCTTTTTTAGAGTATGTCCTTTATGTGAATTGCAAGAAGTAGTCGTAATTATTATAAAAGAAGGCAAAACCATAAAGTAAATAAGATAAATAAATTTAATTTTAATTCTTTTCAAATTTTTTATTATTTAGATTACTGATATTTTTTTATTTTTACTAACTATCGTTTCTTTTTTGATGCTTTATAGCTTTTATACTTTGGTGTCCATGCTTGTTTGGGTGCGTGTACACAACTACTCACAATGGCAGTAGAAAAAATAGTCAATAGACAAATAGCTATTCTTTTTTTTGAAAAAATAGTTTTTTTGATAGAATTCATTTTTTATTGATTTTTTTAGTTATAATTTGCAATTATTTACCAAGCTCTTACTGTTTTCAAACGTTGTTCGTGTTTTGGCGAACGAGGTTTTTTATCTTTCATGTTTTTGCGTTTAGTTGGTGTCCAAGCCTGTTGAGGTGAATGAATACAACTTTGAAATGTAAAAGAGAGTGTAAAAGCGAAAAGTAAAAATAATGCTTTTGACGTAAATTTTGAGAAAATATTTTTCATTAAAATTCTATTTATACTGTTTGAATGACTTTAATTTTTAGGATTAACTACAAAGGAAAGTAGATTTTGATAAGATGCAAAAAAATAATTTTGATAGAATAAACTATCTTTGAATTTTCAATGACTTATTTAATGAACCCAACCGTAAAATTACGCAAAGTTTATAAAAAAACGATTTTCTACTTATTTTAATTTCAATAATCTATTTATGATAATACGTACAAACCTCGTAAATATTGCAGAAAAAATCATTTTACCTGCACAACTTACAATCAAAAAGGGCAAAATTCATTCCATAGAAAAACTAGAAGCGACTAAAGATTCAAATAATGAAATAAAAAATTATACGCTTTGTGGTTTCATAGATTCTCATATTCATATTGAAAGTTCGATGCTTGTTCCTTCCAAATTTGCACAGAAAGCAGTTGTTCATGGAACAGTTGCAACGGTTTCCGACCCTCACGAAATTGCCAATGTAATGGGAATGGAAGGCGTAGAGTTTATGGTAAATGATGGAAATAAAGTTCCGTTTAATTTCTTTTTTGGTGCGCCTTCATGTGTTCCTGCAACGAGTTTCGAAACGGCAGGAGCAACTATTTCAGTAGAAGATATTGAAAAATTAATGAGCCAACCCCACATCAAATATTTATCAGAAATGATGAATTATCCTGCTGTTTTGGCAAGAGATAGCGAAGTAATGGCAAAAATTGCAGCAGCCCAAAAATACGGAAAACCGACCGACGGACACGCACCTGGGCTACGAGGGGAAGATGCAAAAAATTACATAGAAGCAGGAATAAGCACCGACCACGAATGTTTTACGGCAGAAGAAGCACTAGATAAGCTAAACTATGGAATGAAAATTATCATCAGGGAAGGAAGTGCAGCCAAAAACTTTGATGCTTTGATTGATTTATTGCCAGAACATTATGAGAATATGATGTTTTGTTCGGACGACAAACACCCAGACGACCTTATAGAAGGACATATTAATCTGCTTGTAAAACGAGCTATCAAATTAGGAATTGATAAATTTAAAGTTCTTCAAGCTGCCTGTATCAATCCGATTGAACATTACAATTTGGAAGTCGGACAACTTAGAGAGGGCGATAAAGCTGATTTTATTATTGTAAAAGATTTAGAGAATTTTGAAGTTTTAGAAACCTATATCAATGGCGAAAAAGTAGCTAAAAATGGAAAATCATTCATCAAAGATGTAGAAACAAAGGCTATCAATCAATTTAATGTAGAACCAAAAAAAGCATCTGATTTTAAAATAAAGAGAAATAAAGTAGTAGGAAATAGTAAAGAAAATAATGATAAAATAACACAAATTCCAGTCATTGAGGCTTTAGACGGACAACTGATTACCAATCCTGTTTTTGTAGAAATTGATGATTTAACTAATAAAAACGGTAATTTAGTTTCAAATCTTGAAAAAGATATTCTAAAAATGGCTGTTGTTAATCGTTATACTTCTGATGCTCCCATTGCGATTGCTTTTATCAAAAATTTTGGATTAGAACGTGGTGCGATTGCTTCTTGCGTTGCTCATGATTCTCATAATATTGTCGCCGTAGGAGTTACAGATGAAGATTTGATGAACGCTGTAAATTTAGTAATTAGAGAAAAAGGTGGCGTTTCGGCAACGAGTGGAAAAGGAAATTTAGATAATAGAAATGAAAATCAAGTTTTGCCTCTTCCAGTTGCAGGAATTATGTCTTTAGAAGATGGCGAACTAGTAGGTAAAAAATACGCTCAAATTGATAAATTTGCAAAAACTTTAATGACGAATCCAAAAACTAGCAAAAAACTTCACACTCCTTTCATGACACTTTCATTTATGGCTCTTTTAGTAATTCCATCATTAAAATTAAGTGATAAAGGACTTTTTGATGGAACAAAATTTGAGTTTGTAAAAGGCTGGGAGGTTTAGGTATCTTTCGAAATACATTTTTGAACCACAAAGTTCACAGAAAAATACTTTTAAACCACAAAGGTTGAAGAGGAAAAAGAGAAAATATAATTACATTTTAAACTCAACTATTATTTTATGAAAATTAATCAAATTACAGAGCAAGTAATTGGTTCTTGTATAGAAGTACACAAATCTGTTGGTATGGGTCTGTTAGAATCAGTTTATGAAGAATGTCTATTTTATGAACTATCAAAGAATACGAAGTTATTTGTAGAAAGACAAAAACCAATAGAGGTCATTTACAAAGATGTTGTTATGCCTTGTGGGTTTAGGGCTGATTTTGTTATCGAAAATAAAGTAATTTTGGAAATAAAATCAGTAACTGAAATCCATCCTATTCACAAAGCTCAACTCATGAACTACCTAAAATTAGCTAACTGTCAAGTAGGATTATTAATTAACTTTAACGTAAAATTACTAAGAAATGGAATAACAAGATGGGGAAATTGAATTTGTATTTCTCTCTCTTCTCTTCAACCTCTGTGGTTCAAAAATAAAATATATGCAAGATAAAAATACACACCTTATTATTATGGCAGGTGGAATTGGAAGCCGTTTTTGGCCTTTCAGTAGCCGTAATTACCCAAAACAGTTTCAAGATATTTTAGGAACTGGAAGCTCGCTTTTACAACAAACAGTTAAGCGTTTTGAGCCTGTTTGTAAGCCTGAAAATATGTATATTGTTACCAATCAAGACTACAAAGACTTGGTAAAAGAACAATTACCTGACTTTTCAGAAGACCAAATTTTATTAGAACCTTTTTTACGAAATACAGCTCCTTGTATTGCGTATGCGTCTCATAAAATTAAATCCAAAAATCCAAAAGCAAACATTATTGTTACGCCTTCTGACCACGTAATTTTGGATACATACAGTTTTATTAGTAAGCTAAATATTGCCATTGATGCAGCTAAAGATAGCGACAAAATTGTTACTTTAGGAATCAAACCAACACGTCCTGATACGGGTTATGGCTATATTCAAAGCGAAGAAAATCAAAAAGGTAATGTAAAAAAAGTACGTTTGTTTACAGAAAAACCTAATTTAGAAATGGCAAAGTCATTTTTAGAAAGTGGAGATTTTGTGTGGAATGCAGGTATTTTTATTTGGAATGTACAAACGATTGTAAAAGCATTTGAAAAGCATTTAAGCGATATTTCAGAAGCCTTTGAAGATATGAAAGGGGATTTTTATACAAAAAATGAAGCTAAATCATTAGAAAAAGCCTATTCACAATTTCATGGAATTTCGATTGATTATGGGATAATGGAAAAAGCTGAAAACGTTTTTGTAGTTCAATGTGATTGTGGTTGGTCTGATTTGGGAACGTGGAAATCATTGCACGAACAAGCCAAAAAAGATGAAAATAAAAACGTAATTACAGGAGATGTAATGGCGTATGACACCAAAAATTCAATTATCAAAATTTCTAAAGACCGTTTGGCTGTTGTGCAAGGATTAGATAATTATATTGTTGCCGATTATGACGGTGTTCTTTTGGTTTGTCATAAAGACCAAGAACAAAGAATCAAAGAGTTTTTGGAAACTGTCAAAAAGACTAAAAAAGAAAAATACACATAAAATAATGGTAAATGATTAATGGTAAATTATAAATTAGTTTGTCATTAATCTTATAAAGACTTATAAAAAAGACTTATAAACAAAAATCCCAAATCTGAATCAATCAAATTTGGGATTTTTTATTTCAAACTATTTTTTTAATTTTTAGCTTGTTTTACGAATAACTTTGGAGAATCAAATCTCTATGTCGAGTCCGTAAATTAGAGCGAAAGACGAGGCTCGAACTCGCGACCTCAACCTTGGCAAGGTTGCGCTCTACCAACTGAGCTACTTTCGCATGTTTTGATGCTACATGGAGCATCAATATTGGTAATTGAATCAAAAATTATACTTTCTATTTAGGATTTGAATTTATAAATAGAGGTCGTTTTCTGATTGCGTTAGCAAAGATACTATTTTTTTTTAAAATACCAAAATTTACATATTTTTTTTCTATAAAAAACTCCTTACCAAAAATGAATTCGATAAGGAATTTTTTGTCTTCATAAAAAAATATCTAATAAATTATCGTAACAGACCCTGTCTGTTTTATAATTTTGCTCTTATCTGTCGGGCTTGTATAAGTTATTTCATAATAATAAACACCTGCTGGCACTTTTTTACCTTTGTATGTGCCGTCCCAAAACTGAATTTCATCATCGCTTCGTTTTTGAAGTACAGAATAAACTTCCATTCCCCAACGGTCAAGAACTTTGATGCGAAGATTTGAATAAAAACGTCCGAATATTTCCCATTCTTCATTCAACCTATCTTGATTTGGTGTGAAGGCTTCTGGAATAAAAATCTGAGGTTCGCAGTTTGCTTCTACTTCTAAACTTGTAATGGCACTACACGAATTTGCATATTCAACTATTACTCGTGCTAAATAAACACCTCCAAATTCTATATTCAAGATTGAATCTTGTCCGACTAAATTCTCATCTTCATCAAACCATTGATAACGATAACGAGCCGTAGAATCATAATTTTTTATTTCTACTCCTATTTGGTGGAAAATACGGTCTTGATTTTCATCTTCAAAACATAAAATCGTATCCTTAGCTGATAAAATAGGTGGTTCGATAAAATTAATACGGACACTATCTGTATAACTACATTCATTAATGCTCACTTCTACATAATAAAGACCACTTCTACGGACACGAATAGAATCCGAAGTTTGTCCTGTATTCCATAAATAAGTTGCACCAAACGGACGAGGCGCACCAATAATTGCTGTATCTCCTTCACAAAGTTGCTGGTCTGAACCTAAATCTATTTGAGGTTGAACCAAAACAACGGTTGTATCTGTGCTTGAGCAGCCTAAAGTATCAAATCCTGTAACTATATAAGTGGTTGTATCTGTTGGATAAACAACAACGGTATCTCCACTTGCAGCAGGAGAATGTGCCCAACTATACGTAAATCCTCCTTGTGCAATAAACTGAACTGAATCGCCTGCACAGATACTAATTGTATCTGGTTTGTTGAGTGTAACTGTTGGAACAGCTTTAAATTGAACTAAAATACTTGTTCCTGTGCTATCACACACATTTTGATTTGTTTCATCGCCATAACTTCCAATTACTGTATATCTAAATATTCCTGCTGAATCGGAAGAAATAGTTATTTCTTGTGTTGTTTCGCCTGTATTCCATCTGAAATTTGTTGCTCCAGTTGCACGAAGTGTAATCTGTTCGCCTACACAAACTAACGTATCAGAAGCTGTAATTTTAGTGAGTGAGCTACGATTAAAAGTAACCGTAATCAAACTTTCTGCGCCACAACGACCACCACCAAGCGTATCATAAACACCAACTCGGTAAGTTTGAGGTTCGTAATTGATGTTAGTAGAATCTTGTTTGAAAACATACATAGAAGTAGAATCAATAATTTCTCCTGTGTTTTCATTGACCCATTCATAAATGTAACGAGGCTCATGGGAAGGTAAAAAAGCATTTATTTCTACCGAATCATTCTCACAAATAACTAAACTTTCTGGAATATCAATTTCTGGAACAGGAACAACTCTAAATTTGATTGTATCTGCACTTGCACCACACAAATTAGGTGTAGAGAAAACTCCATTTACAATAAAGGTATAAAAACCTGCTTCGGTTGGTGTAACTTCAATGGTTTGAGTAGTTGCGGCATTACTCCATTGATAGGAATCTGCTCCGACGGCTGAAAGTGTTTGTGTTTGTCCTAAACAGAGTGTTTTGACGAAATTAGAATCAATCTGAACGCCTGATTTTCTATCAAAACGAACATTAATAGTATCTAAAATACTACAATTTCCACCTCCTGTTAGATTAGGGTCAGTTACTTTTACTTCAAAACGATTAGAAATAAAATTATCTACCACAGACTGTTTGATAGCAATTTTTGAGTTGGTAGAAACTACTTGATTGCTCTCAATTACTCGCCATTGATACGTAAAATTATTGTTGTGTTCTGGACGGAAAGCATCTAAAACTAAAGAATCTCCTTCACAAAGACGAAGGGTATCACTTGCTGTTGATGCTGTTATTCCTAAATCAATATTCGGACGAACAAATACTTCAACCGATTGTGTATAAGAACAATTTGCGCTTGTTGTTGTGTCGGTTACAGTAGCTGTATAAATTCCACTTACATTGACAATGGCTACTTTATTTGAGTCAGAAACAGAAACAATTCCGTTTCCAAACCAATTAATTAGCATTCCTCTTACATTACTTCTTTCAATTTTTAATGTATCAAAAGTAGAACAATTTAGATTTTCAGCTCCAGTAATTACAAAATTAGGAGTAGGTGCAAAATCAATACGAATGGTATCACTAATCTGACATCCTCTTGGGTCTTGAACGACAACACTATATGTATTTTCGGCTGTTACATCTAATACAGAATCTTCTCCAATTATTGTATTTTCTCCTGCTACATACCATTTATACGTTGTTCCTACAAGGTGTGATAAATCACTGCCAATAAGTCGGTAAGGCAAATCAGATGGGTCGCAAATCGTTTTGTCTTCACCTAAATCAACCACAACATCATCATCAAAATTAAAGACTTTTACTCGGTTACTTACAGAAGAACAACCTGTAATAGCATTTTCTAAACGAATAAAATACGTTCCAGTATCCAATGCAAAGAGGGTATCGTTTCCATTTCCTACTGAAATTACAGAACCATCGGTATCTAATTTTTTCCAATCATAAATAAAATCACCTGTTGGTGCAACAAGTAAAGCTGTATCGGTTTTACATTTGTATCTATCTACTCCCAAATCTACAACTGGCAAAGGATTGACGATAACGGTCATGAATCGGCTTGTATCTGGACAATTATTTGTTTCTCCGATGACCCAAACTCTATCGCCATTTTGGAAAGTGCCTACGGCGGGTTCGTATTCATTAGGGACTGCACCTACTGGCATAGGCAAACCATTTTTATAAAAAACATAGTTGGTTGCTCCTGTTGCTACGAATTTTGTTGTTTCATTGACACAAATTACGGTATCAGGAGAAGAAATGAGTACTTCGGGTTTTGGTGTAACGGTTACTTCTGCTGTAACTGTGGTGGGAAGAGGCGAAAGGCTGCATAAGGTATCTCTAAGTGCAAGTACTTCAAAAGTCCCTCCTCTTGATTGTACGACGTAATCAAATGGTCCTTGTGTTGTTGGCGTTCCCACAAAAACTTCTCTTACCGTAGGTGTACCTATTGTCGGAATTTCTCTATAAGTGAGTTTTAATGGGAATGCACCACTCAATCTGAAAGTAACTGGAGTTTGATTCCCATCACAAATATTTGTACTTCCTGTCAGAGAAATGCCCAAAGGAGGTAAGAATACGACGACAATTTCGGCTTCAACATCACAATTTGTGAGTGTGTTGGTTAGTTTGGCTATATAGTTTTTGACTATTCTTTGATTTGGCTGGAAAGCATTTACATTCAAGATAGATAAATTTCCAACTGATGTTCGTGTTACTCCATTTACTTCAAACCATTCTACACTTGTAACACTTTGTAAGATTACAGGAATAGGAATTTCTAAATCTCTAGCACCTTGGGCTGCACAAAAGAATAGAGAATCAGGTGTCGCTACTGTTCCTACTTCTCTAATTTGAGCTGATTGGTTGCCAAAAAATATGACTTCTACACTATCTTTTATTTTACAAGAAGGAAAAAGGCCATTTCCAATATCTACTAGCGTAACTTCATAAAGTGTTGTATCTGAGAAGTTATTTGCTACTATATCTATATTTGTTCCTAAATCAATGATATTACTTGGGTCTGTAATATCTTTCCATTGATAGCCTACAATAGCTGTGCTTTCATCATATCCTCCAAAAATAGTTTGTTCGCCTTGTGCATCACAGAAAAATAATTTTCCTTCACTTACTACTGAGTCAGCATATTGAATGGCAGCAGAGGGAAAGAAATTGACTTGTATAATATCGGTATCGGTACACGTTTCTTGAGTGGTTTCGACTCTTATATTTAATGTTTCTGAAAAATTATCTACCAATAAAGAATTAGACGTACTATCTAAGATTTCATTTGTGTCATCATTGTACCAATATACTTTTGTTCGGTCGGGATTATTTAAGCTATCTAGATACAAAAGTTGCACTCCATCTCCATCACAAAAATTTAATATGGTAGGTGCAAGTATATCATCATAATAAATATCAGCAATAGGTTGTGGTCTGAAAAAGACAGTTACGTGAGCTGTATCATTACAAAAAGCAGGCGTATTTATATTAGTAATAATGACAGTATAATACGTAGAGTCAGAAAAATTATCTGCTATAATAGTAGGAGCTGTCGAAAAAGGAGTAGCAGGAAGCGTTTGTAAGGAATCATCTCTTTGAAACCATTCATAGGTTACGTTAGCAGGGTTTGCAGGATTGAAAGCTGATAGAGTTTGCGCTCCTTCTGGGTCGCATAAGATAAGTGTATCTCCAGAAACGACAGTTCCATTATTTGAGATATCAACCAAAACACCAGCAGCAAAACTAACTACTATCTCATCGGTTTGAGGACAAGAAATTGTTTGATTCGGTCGCAATGCCTCTACTTCATAACGAGTAGTAGCCGAAAATTCATTAACAATCAATTCATTACTTGTTTCAGAGGGTAGAAGTACACCATCTTTATACCATTTATATTCTACATCAGCAGGTAGAGGGTTTAAGGAAGCCGAAATGGTTTGCTCTCCTTCACTATTACAAAAGTCAAGAAAATCAGGTGTTGTGTCATCAAAAGCAATATTTACATCGTGGGTAGGTTCAAAAATAACCGTAATCTCATCGAAAGCACTTCCTTCGTCTAAAGAACTGCATTGACTCGCTGCATTAGTAACTTCTAATTCATAAACAGTAGTTGCAGAAAAATTATTTACCACTAAATCTGGTGTAGTAGCTATTACGGTTGGATTTCCTGCAATTCTCCATTTGTAGGTATTACCCGCTGTGTGGGCTGCATTAAAACCACTAATTGTCTGTTGTCCTAAGCTATCACACAAACGTATTTCATCTGTCGGAACTCCATTATAAGTAATATCAGCAAAAGCAGGAGGGCTAAAAATAACTTCTGTTACATCTACTTTTACACACCCTTCTGCATTTTCGGTAGTAAGTTCATAACTTCCAGAAGTACTGACTGTAAAGTCTTGACTTACACTAAGTATAGTAGGATTTGGAATAAGTCGCCATTCATACCGAATAAATCCATCGGGAGCTTCTAGGGTTCTTTCTGTTGTTGTTCCATCACAATAAGCAACATCATTACCCACATCTACGACTGTTTCTAGGCTGCTTCCTGCTAGGTAGCCGTAGGATTCGAAATTTCCATATCCATACACATAGGCAATAAAACCATCATTGGCTGAGTCTGAATTGGTAAGTGTGTAAGTACCTGGAGTTACGTTTCTACGTGCATACGACATATCAGACCCTGCAATAGCAGTAAAAGTCATAGGAGTACCAGCCAAACGAATATTTGCTGTATTGGTAGTTTTGGTAACAACATCAATATGATATGTATTTATATTTCCTGTTGCAAGTGCCTCTAAATTTATATTTTTTAAGGTCTGTTGATTGGGAGAAAGAATAATAAAATAGGGATCGGCATCTTCTAGGTTCTGAGGTGGATTGGATGGATTATTCCTTTGGTCAGAGATAGTAAATTGCCCTACCATAATCGGTTCGGTAGAGGTAATAGAACGAGGAGTGTTATTCCCCTGTGTACTAAATGTATGAAACTCTCCTGCATTAAGAGTAACAGGCGCAGGCTCTCCACTAATCGTTACTACTGTTCCGTCAGTACGGGCTATAATCCTAAAATAATCATAATCACGAATGACAGCAGGTTCATTTTTTACAGAAGGAATAGTCACAAAATCTCTTCCCCACGTATTCACAGAAGGGAGTTGCTCATAAGCATGGTCTGAAGAACTTCCATCTATATTTACACGTACATTTCCTGAAAAAACGGCTATTGGTTTGTCAGAATTAATATAACTTCCTGTAAGGTCATTATTTATTCCATTATTTCCAGAAGAACGTACCAAATAGGTTTGTCCTCTTTGAAGGTTTATATTAATAGGAATACCTGCTTGGCTTCCTGTTGAAGTATTCCTAGAAGGAATAATAGTAACTACTGTATTATCTTCTGTTGCTACTACCAAAAAAACACTACTCGCTGCGTTGGGTGTGTAAGACATAGTGTAATATTCTGTACCTAAGGCAGTAAGAGGAAATATAAGTGTTGCGTCTGCTGAAAATTGTTTTCTGTTCAGAGCATACAAACTGACTGTTTCGGTAGTAGTTACAAAAACCCCTCTAGCTTGAGGAGTTTGAGGGTCATCTATAATAACATCATTGGGACTTAGTTCTATTAATTGAGAGCCATTCGCAGCTACATTAATATTAGCTTCAAAATTAGTACCTCCTCCAGAGTTTACAGTTCCAGTAGAAGCAAAACGAGAAGTTACATAAAGTCTAGTATTAACTCCTCCATTACCTGCATGATCCATAAAACCCACCCAAAACTCTTTTCCTTCAGAAGTACGTACACAAGGGTCTTGAGCAAGGAGAGAAAACGAATGGATAAAAAATAACGTAAAAAGTAAAATTAAAAATAGCTGCTTCATATTGGTTGGTTGAAATTGTAGCGAGTAAATTTTATTAAGGATATATTAAAGTTATATTAATGATATATTATAAGGGTATACCAATTTTATTCCTAAAAAGTACAAATAGTTTATATAATTAGAACGGTGGGATAAATACAAAATTTTCTATTAGGGAATTTTATCTAATCCAATATTTATACTGTTAATAGTTGGTATGTAGTTACAAATATACTTAATATCTTGTTAATTATGATATATCGTAGAATCATAAAGGTATGCAAAACGAGCAGCACAAAGAAGTAGGATAGAATTAGTTAAGAAATTTTGAAGAATTCTTAATGAAGTTTATCAATTTCATAAAAAATTAGTATTTTGTTAGAAATAAACACACAAACACGCTTCTAATTATTTTAAAATTATGATACAAGAAATTGCAGCACACGAAATATTACAACTTATTATTCGAAAAAAACCAAGTTGGAGATGGAAAAAACAATGTGTTTATACCGACGGTATAAATAAAACTTTTATCAGACTTACTTTTTTTGATGAGAATAAAACTCAGGTTGGACACACTTGTTTTCAATTAGAAACAGGAATAGTACAGTGTAGTTCTATTACAAATGAATGTTCGCCCACGACATTAATAGATTTTTTGTTAGAAATGTTAGAGAAAACAAATAAAAAATATCTAAATTGATTACCTATCACAACTTTCAATCAAAACTGTACGTGTTGAAAGAAAATGCACTTATACCACAAACTACTACTATGTTTTCTAAAAATCCAAACAAAAAATCTTTTTTATCTTTTGACTTTTATGCACAGGCTCTTTTTGCAGGAGTAGCCGTTGCCCTTGCTATTTTATCTATTTTTGATTCTCTTTATATGGCTTTTGGTTTGTGGCTAGTTGTCCCTGTTACACTTTATAACTCTGTTGGACTTCTTATTCATATTTTTAAAGGCAGTTATTCCAAAAATGTTGCCATTTTCAGAATTATTCATGCTATTTTAGGTTTTCTATCTATTGCTGGAATAATTCTTTTTGTAAAAGATAACCTAATAGGAGAAGGAATTGAATTTTATGTTATTTCAGCTATTCCTTTTGTTTTTTTGGTAGCTTATTTTCTTATCACTTGGCAAGATTGGAAAGCAATGAAAGAAATTCAAAACTCCTCAAAAATATAAATTATTGTACCCTTATGAAAGACTCAACACCAAATCCCAACAAAGATAAGTTCTTGACGATTGATTTTTATATTCAATGTTTTTTCTTTGGATTGCTACTTATTTTTGGGGGGCTATCATTTGTGAGTGGTTACTTTATGTTCTTAGGTCTTTTTAGTTTGATTCCTATTATGTTTTATAATTCTATTGGACTTACTTATCATATTTTTAAAGGAAGTTATTCGAAAGAAGTAGAAGTATATCGCAAAATACATGCTATTAGTGCAATTATTTATCTAGGGGTTTGGATACTTGTATTTTATGTTTTGGACAATCCTGCCAATGAAAATGAACTTACTTTTATTATTTTTTGGGGCATTCCTCCTTTATTTTTAGCTGCTTATTTTTTCATTACTTGGCAAGATTGGAAAACTATGAAAAATTTGAATAATTGATTTTAAAATCATTTTTTTTCTAGCTCTTTATCCAATTTCTCTAAAAAATCATTCGCATTTTCTAAGTGATTTTGCAGTGTTTCTTTTTTCATTTTATCCAACATACTGACCATCATTCGCATTCTATGATTAGTTGCAAAGACTTCTTTGTGTGAATGAATAAAATTCCAATAAAGTCCATTCCAAATCTCTGTCCAGTTGTTTTCTTTTGCAGTAGTTTTTGAATAATCACTCATTTTCAAAACATAATTCGAACCCGAAATATAGGGCTTTGTCGTAATCAATCCTCCATCGGCATATTGTGTCATTCCATAGGTATTTCCGACCATTACCCAGTCATACGCATCTATGAATAATTCCATAAACCACCTATAAACAGCATCAGGAGAAAACTCACACAACAACATAAAATTACCCAAAATCATAAGCCTTTCGATATGATGACAATAACCATATTTCAATACTTTTTTAATCGTTTCATCAATCGGAATTATTCCTGTTGTGCCTTCATAAAATGATTTTGGAATTTCTCTTTTAAAATCAAAAAAATTGTTTGTACGCTCAAAAACGCTTTCTTTTTCATAAACTCCTCGCATAAACTCTCGCCAACCAATAATCTGTCTTATGAAACCTTCTAGTGAATTAATAGGGATTTCTTGAGCCGTTCCTTCGCTTTGAGATGCAAAACTTATTGCCTTTTCTATAATTTGTTTTGGTATAAGAAGTCCAATATTCAAAGCAGGAGTAAGCACAGAATGAAAAATAATTCGCTCTTTTGTAGAAATTGCATCTTCATAATCTCCAAATAAATGAAAGCGTTCTTTTAAAAATGTATCTAAAACTTGCTCGGCTTCCTCATGTGTCGTTGGATAATTGAATTCTTCCAAAAATCCATAATTATCTCCAAATTCAGATTCAATCGTCGGTTTATATTTTTTTACAAAACTGTTCTCCTCAAAAACAGGAAATTTTGGTATTTGCAATTTATTTTTTTCTGATTTACCTTTCGTTGGTTTGGGTAATGACTTTCTATTTTCATCGTCAAAACTCCATTTTCCTCCTTTTGGCGAACCGTCTGAATTCATCAAAATATCTAATCGTTTTCTTTGTTTTTGGTAGAAAGTTGCCATTAAATAACTACCTAGCTTTGTTTTTTGAAGTATTTTATCTAATTCTTCTTTTGAGGTCAGAAAAAGAGGTGTTTGATACTGAATTAATTTAATATTGAATTTTTCTGAAAAACGTGTTAGCCTTCTTTCTACTAAATAATCCGTTGTATCTACATAATGAATTTCTATAATTTTTTCCTCGTTTAATAATTCGAATACAGTTTCTAATTTTCCATACTTTGAATGTTCTAAATACGAAACTTCATAGCCTTTTTTTTCTAAAAAACTCTGATAATAGTGCATAGAAGCACGATGCAGCAGTAATTTTTGTTTGTGAAAAGGATATTGGCCAAAATACAAATCATCTTCTATCAAAAAAACAGAACGTTTTTCATTATTATTTTCATTGAGTAAAAGAAGATTTTCTTTGAAAAGTTGATGAGGAAAAATAAGGTTGATAGATTTCATTTTTTTGCTTTATGTTTTTTTAATTCAGAATGACCTTTGCAACAGAATAACTAAAGAGTTTGTTTTTACGTTACTAATTCAGAAACTCAAATATGAACATATAAACAAGTGTTCTTACTAAAAACCCTAAGAGTCTTCGAAGACCCTTAGGGTTTAAATGAAATTAAGGGGAAAAATAAACAATAAATTATGGAAGCTAAAGAATCTAAATTATCTAATAAATTATCTAATTCGGAAGAAAAAACATTACAAATCGACGTAGAAACACTAGAACGAGCAGCTTTTATCTTAAAAACGGTGGCTCATCCTGTTCGGTTAGCAATTTTGAAATTATTAGAAAAACAAGAGCGTTTATCAGTCAATCAAATTTGTGAAGGCTTGGAAGTCGAACAATCGCTTACTTCGCACCACCTTTCAAATATGAAATTAAAAGGAATTTTGTCTTCCAAAAAAGAAGGAAAAAACGTTTATTATTCGCTTAGAGAACGAAATATTCTCAACCTTTTTAAGTGTTTGGAAGGGTGTGAGTGTGTTATGTTTTAAGTAGTAAGTCAAGCAAAATTATTTCAGAAAAAGTGTACTTTTATGCCTCTGTATTTTTCTGTGAACTCTGTATTTTAAAAAAACAAGTACTTATATTTAGTATCATCTGACTCAAAAAAACACAAAAGCAATAAAAAACAATGTATTAATTTCTCAATTCACTTTACATTTTAGATTCTTCAACTCTTTTTGCATAATAATTGCAGACTAAGAATATAGTTGATAGATGGCTTTTTAGCTTATTTTTGACTGTTTTAAAAATATATGAAATTTAGCATTGATGTCGCTTAAACACGTTATAGTATAATTGTTATAGTATAATTATCAAATAGTTTAGCTGATATTTCAATTTATACCATTGCTCGTTATTCATCTCTAGATTTATTTCAGTTGTATGTAACAACTTTATTCACTCTTATTCAAGAATTTTAAAATTAAATTATTTATGAAAAAATTGCTTTCTTTATTTCGCCTAAGCATTTTTTGTGGTTTATGTTTTTTTATGACTGCACAAGCCAACGCCCAGCTCTCAACAAGTTGGTGGAACTCTTTAGATAAAAACTGGAAAAATGTTTTTATGACCAAATTTGGCGTAAGTGCTTCTCCTTCGGCAGCCGAATTGAGTAAAATTTATGCAGCAGAAAAACTAGATTGTAAAGATAGTGGACTAAGTACTTTAGAACCATTAACAAACCTAAAAAACTTAAAAATTCTTTGGTGTGATGGCAATGTAGGAATTTCTTCTTTAGATCCATTGAGAAATATCACAGGGCTTAAAGAATTAGATTGCTCAGGAACAGGGGTAAGCGATTTAGAACCTTTGCGTTCGATGACAGGACTGAGCCGTTTGGATTGTTATGACACTCGTATTTCTAATCTTGCTCCTCTTAGTGGAATGCGTAAACTTAGAGTTTTAGATTTTTCGAATACGCCCGTTAGCAATATTTTCCCATTAAAATATATCAAATCGTTAGAAGTGCTGTATATGGCTCGTACAAAAGTGGCTAGTCTTGCACCTCTAAAAGACCTTACTAATTTGGGAGAACTTACTTTTTCAGAAACAAAAGTTTCTAGCCTTGCTCCTCTTTCTAATCTTTTGAAGCTCAGAGAAGTAGTTTTTGCAAAAACAGAAGTTTCAGACCTTTCTCCACTTAGCAAAGCAAGTACACTCTCTATTGTCTATTGTGAAGATACAAAAGTAACGGAAGCTGCTGCAAATGCGTTACAAAAAAAGCAACCTGATTGTACTGTATTTTTCTAAGAAATAGAATTCGATAAGTTCAATTTATGACACAAAAAAGCCTTTATTCTTGAATGAATAAAGGCTTTTTTTCTTTAGGAATGGGTTTTCTAATCCCTAATTCTAATCTTCATTTTCCAAAAACTACCCTTTATATTCATATTCACTCAAATCTGTTCCTAAAAATTTTACTACAACAGATGCTTTTTGAGTTTCGAAACAAGCTTGAATGGCTTTTTCTAGGCTGGGCATCACTTCACTCAATTCTCCAAAAATATGCGTACTGATGCCATTTACTTTTAATTGTAGGTTTTTGTTTTCTGAAAGTAATTTGATAAATGCTTTTACGGCTGGTTTATAATTTTCTATAAGTGGATAAACACTGACTTCGACGGAAACTGTCATTTTTTGAGTAATTTAGAGTGAGAAAATGTACCGTACCTTTTAAGGTGCGAAAAAATAGTAATTACAAAAATGGAAAATATCTGTCAATACTTTCTTAATTCTGCTCAAAAATTTCCCAACAGAGTAGCTATTGTTCATAAAAATCAAGCTATAACTTTTAAAGAATTAGAAGAAAGGGTAAAAATAACAACGCTTTATTTTTGTAAAATGAGAATAAAAGAAGGGTCTAGAGTTTTGGTTTTTGTTCCGATGAGTATTGATTTGTATGTCAATGTACTTGCTCTTTTTTATATGGGTGCAACGGCTGTTTTTTTAGACCAATTCTTAGTTTGACTTTACTATTTTATCTCCATCAAGCTACTGCTTGTGTCACTAAATCAGTAAGGTATCTTATTTTGTGCTTATAACTTTTAATCAGGCTATTTTGAGAGGTTATTAATAATTCCTCTGGCTGTTTTACCTGTTCTGTTTGTATTATTTGTCTTCTGACCCTT
>Ga0100394_1001897_pt1 | contig 17376 bp, 10 predicted proteins | sample CryGeymeta201518_FD_81549 | JGI IMG/M metagenome (GOLD analysis project Ga0100394, IMG submission 81549) | Groundwater microbial communities from Crystal Geyser aquifers in Utah, USA - Crystal Geyser metaG 2015-18 | ecosystem: Environmental > Aquatic > Deep subsurface > Groundwater | place: USA... | reverse complement strand
TGTTGCAGCAAAAGCTGGTCACCTTGCTGGCTAATAAGCTGAGCGCCGGCATGGTCAACCAATTCCGAAGCGGCAACAAAGAAACCGGTAATTTGGGTACTGGGTTGCCAGTCGATCACCGCAGAAAAGGCACCACCAGAGGTATCAAACCGACCATTAACATTGAGCGGTTGTGGTAATTGTTGCTGCGCCTGGGTAAACAATGCCTGATAATCAGCGGCAGCAATCGCCTCGCTCGCCACTGGCAGGCTAAGGCTGAATTGCGCTTCGGCAGGAATGCATATTTCTTCACAGACTAACCAATCTGCCTGCAACTGAATATCAATAGTTTCGGCCGTGTAATCAGCAGGAATGCGTAATTCTGACAGCAAAATAGTGCTGCCCTCAAAACCATAATTTACCAATGGCGGTACCGAAATTGCCTGCGGTGTAGGCCATTGTATATCGCCGACGCTTACCCCCTCTGGCAACTGCCAGGTTAGCCGGGTAGGTAACCCGGAGTCGCCGGGGTTTTGCCAATAAGTGTGCCAGTGTGCGTCTGGAATAAAGTGCAGCGCCAGCTGCCCCTTTTGTCCAGCGCGCACTTGCTGAAATTCACTTACCAGCTCTGCTTGTAGATGCTTTGCTGTTTGCCAGCCCGAGCTCGACGCCAAGGCCGCAACACTAAACCAGCTACATAGCAGGGCAAAAACGATGAATCGCATAACACTCTCTTTTATTGCAGTTATCTCAGCTACGAGCCTACACAACTTTGGCTCACCGCGTTGATAAAATATACGTTAATTAACGCTAAATTGAGCAATTTGAGCGACAAACTGCTATATTAGCTTGGTTTATCTGGGCGAAGTACTGTGGTCACTCCAGTCATTATTTCGTTGCAGAACACCTAAATTTAATTATTTTAAACCACCAACTAAAGGTTCACCTTAATGACGCTATTTACCAAGTCTGTGTTGTCAGTGGCTGTGAATGCCGCCCTGTTTAGTGCCGCTGTTGGTCTTTCTCCGGTGCTAATGGCACAGGAAAGTGACAAAGATCAAAACGCTAAACAGCAGGAACTGGAAACCATTACTGTTACTGCGCAAAAGCGCAGCCAAAGTATTCAGGAAGTGCCAATTTCAATTGCCACCTTATCAGGTGAGAAATTTGATGCCATTTTTTCGTCAGGCGATGACATCACAGCATTAGCCATTAAGGTACCAGGCTTGTATGCAGAAACCTCTAATGGCCGTGCAGCGCCGCGTTTTTATATTCGTGGTTTAGGCAACACCGACTTTGACTTAGCCGCGTCACAACCGGTATCCATTATTATGGATGAAGTGGTAATGGAAAACGTGATTTTAAAAAGCACGCCATTATTTGACGTACAGCAGGTTGAAGTCATCCGTGGCCCACAAGGTACGTTATTCGGCCGCAACACCACGGCTGGTATTATCAAGTTTGACAGCGTAAAGCCCCGCCAAGAGTATGATGCTTACGTCAAATCAACTGCTGGCACCTTGGGCATGTTTAACCTTGAAGGCGCAGTAGGTGGCGGGTTAACGGATGAGTTATCAGCGCGTATCTCTTTATTATCGCAGCACCGCAGTAACTGGATAGACAACAGCTTTACCAACGAAAGTGATGTGATGGGCGGTTACAACGAACGTGCTGGCCGGCTGCAGTTTTTATATGAAGGCAATGCAGTAGATGCCTTATTTAATGTGCACACCCGCAACTACGACGGTACATCCAGTATGTTCCGTAAAAACATTTTGACACCTGGCAGCAACGACCTTAACGGCAACTACGACCGCGACACCGTGGCCTATGATGCCCCAGGGCGCAACAGACAAAGCTATGATGCCTGGGGTTCGTCATTAAAACTCGACTTCCAACTGGACGGTATGACATTAACCAGCATTACTGCAATTGAAATGGCAGACGGTGGTGGTATCGGCGATATCGACGGCGGTAACCCAGATCAAGCTGGAGACGCCAACGTAGGCAATGCGGTAACGGAAGATCAACTGCGTGATTTAGAGCAGCGCACGCAAGAAATTCGTTTAGCCAGCGACACTGACGGCCCACTGAGCTGGCAAGTTGGTGGTTTTTACTTTGACTCTTCCTTTGGTGTAAACAGTATTGATGGCTTCTTTGGTGCTACCGAAGTTTTCCATGGTAATACCAGCTGGGCATTGTTTGGTCAATCCTCGTACAAAGTGAACGACAAACTGGATGTGACTGCGGGCGTACGCTACACCGACGACGAAAAAACCTTCTCTGTAGGCCAGCAAAACGTCGATGGTTTTGCCTTGGTTATTGGCTTTGCACAAATTCAAGATTATGACCCTATTAAAGTTACGGATGACAATATCAGCTGGGAATTAAGCGCCAATTACCGCTTAACCGACAAAACCAGCTTATTTGCCCGCGTTGCTGATGGCTTCCGCGCGCAATCTATACAAGGTCGTGATGTGGCCTTTGAAGCGCCACCGTCAGTGGCTGATTCAGAAACCATTATGTCTTATGAAATTGGTGCTAAATCTGACTTGCTTGACAATACACTGCGCTTAAACGGCGCCCTGTTTTACTACGTGATTGACGATATTCAGTTATCAGCAATTGGTGGCGAAACACAAGGTAACCAGCTGATTAACGCTAATAAAGGTGTTGGCTACGGCTTCGAATTCGACTTCGACTACCGGGTATTGCCTAACCTGAGTGTTGGTGGTGGTTTTAGTTACAACAACACAGAATTACAGGACGATACTTTAACCGTAGCGCCATGTGGTTCAGGCATGTGTACCGTACTGGACCCTCGCAATGCGCAAGATCTGGCATTAATCGATGGCAACCCATTTCCGCAAGCACCAGAAACCATTCTAACCTTAAATGCACGCTATGACTTCCCAATAGAAAGTGGCGAAGTCTATGTGTACGGCGATTATCAATTACAGGGTAAAACCAACCTGTTTTTGTACGAGTCTGCTGAGTTTAAATCCAACAACAACTATGAAGCTGGTTTACGCGTAGCCTATATCAACTACGATAATAACTACGAAGTAGGCGTGTTTGGCCGCAATATTACTGATGCAGATAACCTAAAAGGTGCCATCGACTTCAGTAACCTTACCGGCTTTGTAAACGAGCCACGCACCTTTGGTGTCGACTTTAAGATAAGTTTTTACTAAACACTTATTTGCAACACTTGTTCGTATAGTATTCAGGGCAGTTTATACTGCCCTTTTTTATCATCAAGCTTATTTGCGAAAGGCCTATCCTTATTTGGCCCGTGCAAATTGTTACAGGGAGTAACAATAGCATGCAACACAGCAGTAACCGAATCGACTATCTTGATGCGATGAGAGCGGTGTTAATGATGCTGGGCATCATTTTACACAGTGCACACCTGTATAACCCCAGCCATAAATGGCTTCTTCATGAACCACAAAGCCAGCCGTTCTTTTACTACCTGATTGAAGTAATCCGGGTATTTCGTATGCCGGCCTTTTTTGTTGTATCAGGGTTTTTCTGCGCCATGCTAATACAGCGTTACGGCTCTGAGCCATTTATGCAGTCGCGTTTAAAAAAGTTACTGGTGCCGTTGCTGGTTAGCGCGGTAACGCTGAATGTAATGCAGGCGTTCTTACTACAGCAATTTGGCTGGCTACCCGAAGCGGTTATACCCTACTTGCTACATGGCGGCTGGGTACAACATCTTTGGTTTTTGCTGGATTTATTGGTTTTTGTGTTTCTGTTGTATTTAGGCTATCGCCTGCCAAGAGCGCGACAAGAGCTTCAGCGCCTGAGTGCTAAAACCATTAGTACATTACCGTTACTAGTGTTGATTAGCTTACTGCCATTGTATCCACTGGCTATGATTGTGCTGAATAAACTGGGCTTACCCATGTATCATGCCTGGTTCGGCGTCATGGGCATATATGAGTTACTGTACAACTTACAGTTTTTTCTGTTTGGCTTGATGCTATATAGCAGCCCGAAGTGGCTGACACAGTTTAGCAATGTAAGGCTACGTTATGGCACGCCTGCATTGATTACGCTTATTGCGCTGCATTATTTCAGCGCCAGCCTAACGGGGGTAGTTGGGCAAGTGTTAGCCATTTACTCTAACACTTTGCTTTGCTGGCTCAGTATTGCGCTGTGCTTCACGGTGTTTAATCGCCTGGTAACGCATAGCAGTGCACACTGGCGCTTTTTATCCGAAGCATCGTACACGGTGTACTTGTTTCATCACTTTATTGTCATTGCATTAGGGCTAAGCATAATGCAGACAGGATTACCGCCGGTGGTGGGCTACAGCTTGGTAGTTATCGCAACACTGTTGCTAACTTTGGCTATTCATCGGTATGTTATCGCGCCTAGCCGTATTTTACGTTTGGGCTTTAACGGCAAATAACTTACTGGCAATGCAATGTGATAAAGGACACCTTGATGGCTGATTTTCGCAGCGACACCGTTACCCAGCCTTCATTGGCAATGAAAGAACGCATGTTTAACGCGCCATTAGGCGACGACGTGTTTAACGACGACCCCACCACGTTAGCGCTACAACAACATGCTGCTAATATGCTGGGTTTTGATGCCGCCCTGTTTGCACCCAGTGGCACCCAAACCAATTTAATTGCCATGATGAGCCATTGCCAGCGCGGTGACGAAGCCATTGTTGGCCAGCAGTGGCACACCTACAAGTGGGAAGCCGGCGGCATGGCGGTGTTGGGGTCCATTCAACCACAGCCACTTGAGCTACAAGCCGATGGTACCTTGCTACTTAGTGATATTGCCGCAGCGATAAAACCTGATGACCCACACTTTGCCCGCACCCGCTTAATTGTTATTGAAAACACCGTTGGCGGCAAAGTACTACCACTGAGTTACATGCGTGATGTCGCAGCGCTGGCGCAAGAGAAGCGTTTAGCCTGCCATATAGATGGCGCCCGGCTAATGAACGCTGCCGTTGCGCTGGCACCGCAACACGGCTTAACACCGCAACATATGGCGCGCGAACTGTGTAGCGGCTATGACTCGGTGAGTTTGTGTTTATCAAAAGGCTTGGGATGCCCGGTTGGTTCTTTGTTGCTGGGTTCGACCGATTTTATTAACCGCGCCAAACGTGTACGCAAAATGCTTGGCGGCGGTATGCGCCAAACAGGTATCTTAGCGGCAGCCGGTTTATTTGCGCTGGAGAACAATATCGACAGACTGGCAGAGGATCATGCTAACTGTAAACGTTTAGGCGATGGTTTAACGGCGCTAGTCACGCAACTGCCTGCGCTAAGGGGCCAGCTACAGGTGTTACCGGTACAAACCAATATTCTGTTTACTGACATCAGCATCGCGCTGGCAGATAAGCTTTTGCCTTATTTGGCCGACCGTGGTGTACAACTTACCGCCAGCAATTATCAAAGTGCTAACGGCGCTATTCGTCGCGTACGTTGGGTATGCCATTTAAATATTAGCAGCAGCGATGTTGAACAAACGCTACAGGCAGTGGCAGACTTTGCCGAACAGTACTAACAAACACGGGTAAGAACCGGTTCAATTCCTACTCTGTCGTTGAAAGCCAATGCACCTTTTGCCTGTCTACTACGTATAACGGTTCACGTATTGACAGGCAGAGGTTCAAATGTCGCTTCTAAGATTATTCCGTACATTCAGTAAAACCAGTGCTTTAGTGGCTATACTGGCTCAATTTTCAGTACAGGCCGATAGCAGCATGCCTGCAACCGTGCACACTGAAACCATCGTAGTGGGTGCGGGGTGTTTTTGGGGTGTGGAAAAGCGCTTTGAAGCCATGCCCGGTGTTATTAATGCGGTATCGGGCTACGCCGATGGCAATGGTGTTGCCCCAACGTATAGTGCTATTACGCAGCGCGCCAACAAAATGAACCCGAACAACCATGCCGAAGTGGTACAAATTAGCTTTAATCCGGCGCAAATTAGCCTTACCACCGTGCTACAGCGTTACTTTGAAATGCATGACCCAACCCAGTTAAACCGTCAGGGCAATGACGTTGGCACTCAATACCGCTCAACTATTCTCACTAACAGTCAGGAACAGTTTGATATTGCCCAGCAAGTAAAGGTGCAATACCAACCTCTGCTAAGCAAAGCGGGCTATGGTGAAATCACTACCAAAATTAAGCCGCTGCAACAATTTTTCCCGGCCGAACAATATCATCAAGACTACATCGCCAACAATCCAAATGGCTATTGCCCGGACCACAGTACCGGAGTGCGCTTTGAGCCAGCGGTAAAAACTCAGTTGGCTAAAGTTGACAATAACGCGCTAAAAAACGGCAAACACATTCTGGTTATTGACTCAGAAAGCTACTGCCCCTACTGCGAAAAATTTAAAGCCGACGTTACCAGTAAATACAACGGTGATATCCCGTTGCATTTTCGTTATGCCAATCAGCTTAAAGGTTTAACATTGAAAACCGCAACCTGGGCCACACCCACCATTATTTTGCTTGAAAACGGTAAAGAGGTGTTTGGCCGTCAGGGTTACTTAGCTCCTGAGCAGTTCTACCTGCTGCTGGGTAAGTTTAAGCTTGGTGACAGTGAAGCCTTTAATGTGGCGTTTGACGAAGGCACAGATGGTCGCTTTTGCCAGCAGTATGAGATATTTAAAAACACCCCCGAGGGCGTTTTTATCGACAAACTGAGTGGTGCGGCATTGTTTGACACTAAAGACCGCTTTGATTCAGGTACCGGTTGGTTGTCGTTTACCAAGCCAGTAGCGGATGCGGTCATTGAAAAGCCGGATAACCGCTATGGCATGCGCCGCACGGAAATTCGCGCCAAAGTGTCCGGCATTCATTTAGGCCATGTGTTTAACGACGGCCCCGGAGGCTTGCCACGATATTGCATTAATGCCACGGTACTGGATTTTGTGCCACGCCAGCAGGGAAGTTAACTTTTAGTCGTCTTGGCTGCCGCTTTGCCACCGGGTAACAGGTTTTCTTCTTCAGAGTGCTGTAAATCATCCTGAACCTGTTGCTCAATGGTAGTGTCGGCACTGACATCCACCGCAGCCATTGAGGTCGTGCTGGCTGGCACATCAATGGCTGTTAGAGCTGTGGCAGTCGGCGCCGCCGCATGGTCCGCTGCCACTGGCATTTCCGCCATATGAATGCGGTAAATCGGTTCTGGCATTTCAATTCCGGCCTTGTCAAAGGCGGCTTTCACCAGCCGGATGGCTTCGCTACGGGCTTTCAAAAAGTCAGTATCACGCTGATCAACCCAGGCCAGCACGCGCACGGTAACGGTGCTGTCGCCCAGTTCCTGCACCAGCACCCGTGGTCTGGGGTCGGCTAAAATACCGGTCATCTGCTGCAAGGTAGCAATAGCCAGTTGTCGCACCACCACCAAATCCAGGTCCACCGACACGCCGACGCTAAATTCAAACCGGCGCAGCGGGTTACGGCTAAAATTGGTCATGGGCGAAGTAATAATCTGGCTGTTGGGAATGCGCAAATGGTTGCCATCCAACGTCATTAGTACCGTATCACGTGAGGTTAAGCGCACCACGCTGCCGCTCATGGAATCAACCTGAATAAAATCGCCGATGGCAAACGGGTTGCGGGTGCTGAGTAACACGCCTGCAAGATAGTTTTCGACGATATTGCGAAAAGCAAAGCCCAGCGCAATACCAATTACCCCAGCCACGCCCAACACGGCACTGACCAACGCGGTAGCATCCAGCAGCTCCAGCGCGATCAATATGCCAATACTGGTAATAATTAAGCGCACAAAGCGCATACCGAGGTTTGTGGCAAGCTCACTCAGCCCCAGCCTACGCAGTAAGGCGCCACGTTGTGACAGCCAACTGCCTGCCAGCCAGAACAGCACTATTGAAAGCAGCGCCAGCAGCAGCAACGGCAGCATTTGCACAGTATTCGTCAGCATTTCGCCAAACTTGTCGACAGCCGGCGCTAAACGCGAACGCAGCGCCACCGGCTCCTGTAGCTGGTTTTGCACATGCACCACGCCTTGCAGGCGGTTAGCAATATCTGCCGCAGCAGTTTTAAGCTGTGCCGTGTTAACCTCGCCCTTTAATGTCAGCACCCCGGCCTGCACGTTAACTTCAACCGTTTCCATACCCGCTATCGCTGCCGAAATAGCCCGAAACCGCGCTGCAATGGCCTCGTCCTGTGGTGCATTTATCACCTGTATCGCCGCTGTTTGGCTGTCGTTCTCTCCCTGCGCCGGCATGGCCATGCTGTTATCGGGCAGGCAACACACTAGCAATGCCAGTAGTAAGGCTTTCATCCGCTCTCCGGTTTTGCTTTATTAAACAATATACTAACTATAGCAGCCAGCTCGACAGCAGTTATAACTGGACGCTGGCCGGCCGCACTATTTCCGGTAGCGCGGCTTTGTGCCGTCGTGCCAGCAATAAGCCGGTGAGGATAATCAGCAGCACGCCGCCCAGTTGCAGCGGGGTCAGGCTTTCGTTAAACAGCCACCAGCCGGCCAGTATTACCGTAACCGGCTCTAAATATGCCAGCGTGGCATACACCCGGGTGGGCAGATGCTGCAGCGCGATAATGGCGCAATAAATCGCAATAAAACCGGGGAAGATACCCGCCAGCGCTATCCACAACACATCATCGGTTGTGGGCATGTTCATGCCGGTTAAAAACGGCAGCACACAACAAGCGCCTATAATCAGCTGATAAAAGGTGCGCTGCAATTGTGAATGCACCGGCAAGGATCGGCGGTTTAGCAGTAAAAAGCTGCTGTAAGCACACAGCGACAGCAGCCCCAGCAGCAAACCGGGAAGCTGCGCCGCGTCCAGTACCAGATCGAACTTAAACTGCTGCAGCATGGCAAAGCCGAAAAACGACAGCACAATCAGGCTGGCATCGGGCAAATCGAGGGTTTCATTCAGCAGCCAGTGGGCGATAAAGGCCGACAGCGGCGGCGCTAAATATACCAACATAATGGCGTTGGCCAGGCTGATATAGCTAATGGCTGATAAAAAGCTCAGCATAAAACTGGCCAGCAGCACGCCGTTTAGCGCCATACGCCAGTCGGGCTTGCCTTTTAGCAGCGCAAGCCGGCCACTTAGGCCAACAAACAACAGCAAACACAGCGCGCCAACCGCCAGCCGGTAAAAGGTTAACTCAGCCGCAGCAAGGCCACTAAAGCGGGCAATAATGCCACTGCTGGCCATCGCTACCGCAGATACCAACGCCAACAGCGCGTATACACCCATACTGAATTCACATCCTGAGTAGCAAAGGGATGGGCCTTACTCTAAACCGACCGTTGCAGGCCTGGATGGCCGAATCGAGCCTACAGGGACGTATTTACGGCGTGCCGGTGTGAGTAAGTCCTATCCCGCAGTTAATAACCGACAGATTATGCCGGTTTTATCTGTTACTAACGAGTAGCCAAGCCGCTTTTGTTTAACCAGAATTTCTCATACCGGCTGCGATACCCGCGATAGTCACCATTAGCGCACGGCTTATCATTGGGTTTACCCGCTCTGGCTGGTGTCGCACACGGTGTAACAGCTCTGCCTGCAAGATATGCAGCGGATCAACATAGGTGTTGCGTAACATAATAGACTCGCGGATCCAGCTCTCTTTCGACATTAGCGTATCGCTGTGGATCAGCTTTAACAATAACGCCCTATCAGCCGCCAATTGCGCGCGTAGGCTGTCACCTAAATGCTTCAACTCATCCGGTACTAATACCTTGTCGTAGTAAGCGGCAATGTCGGTGTCTGCTTTTAAAAATACCATTTCCAGCATTGACATACGGGTAGCAAAAAACGGCCATTGCTGCTGCATTTCATCCAGTAATGCCGTTTTATCCTGCGCTGCGGCATTGGCGAGCGCATTACCTGCACCTAACCAGGCGGGCAGCATCAGGCGATTTTGCGACCAGGCGAAAATCCATGGAATAGCGCGTAAACTTTCTACGCCACCAGTAGGGTTGCGCTTTGCTGGTCGGCTACCCAATGGCAGTTGACCAAGCTCCTGCTCTGGCGTTGCCGCGCGAAAATAAGGCACAAAATCGGCGTTATGCCGCACCACAGCACGATAAGCCTCGCACGAGTCACTGGCCAATTGCTGCATTAAATCGCGCCAGCTTTGTTTGGGCACCGGCGGTGGCAGTAATAACCCTTCCAATACCGCACTGGCATACAACGCCAAGCTGCGCTCCGCTAACTTAGGTAAACCAAATTTAAAGCGGATCATTTCGCCCTGCTCGGTTACCCGCAAGCCGCCGGTTAACGAGCCTGGTGGCTGCGATAAAATAGCGGCATGCGCCGGACCGCCGCCACGGCCAATGGTGCCGCCACGGCCGTGGAACAAGGTTAACTGCACCTTAGCCTGCTGACAAATAGCCACTAAGGCTTCCTGCGCACTGTATTGTGCCCAGGCAGCAGCAAACACACCAGCGTCTTTGGCGGAGTCAGAGTAGCCAATCATCACTTCCTGTTTGCCGTTAATATAACCGCGATACCAGTCAATGCTAAGCAAGCGCTGCATACAATCTGGCGCATTTTGCAAATCACTTAAGGTTTCAAACAACGGCGCCACCGGCATGGCAAAGCTAATACCGGCTTCTTTTAATAACAGCTGCACAGCAAGTACATCAGACGGCTTACCTGCCATGGAAATTACATAAGTACTAAGTGCTTCACTACCATGACGGGCCACAATCTCGCAGGTATCCAGTACTTCTTGTACGTCAGCTCCCGGCTGCCAGTTTTTCGGAAATAACGGCCTGCGGTTAGCTAATTCGGCTAACAAAAATGCCTGGCGGGCGCTTTCATCCCAGGCGGCGTAATCGCCCAAGCCTAAATGCTGCGTCAGCTCGCTAAATACCTGAGCATGACGACCTGCGTCTTGCCTGATATCCAGCTTTAACAGCGTTAAACCAAAGGCATAAGCCCGGCGTACGGTATCGAGTAATTTACCATTGGCAATCACCTGCATACCGCAATCAAGTAACGATTGGTAACACAACAGCAGAGGCTCAAGCAGCTGGGAATTATGCCAGATCAAATCTTGTGGTCGCTGCAGCCGGTCATGCTTTAACGCTTCCGTTAACCAGTCACGGGTTTGCAACAAGCCAGTACGCAGTTTGTTCAGCACCAGACGGTAGGGCTCACTCACGTCACCGGCAACGTCTTTTAATGCCGCATTGGCTTGATACATCGACAATTCACTGCTGAGCAGATCTAAATCCTGCGCGAATAAGTCAGCGGCTTTCCAGCGACTGAGTAATAACACCTGCCGGGTGACTTTAGACGTAACAAAAGGGTTGCCGTCACGGTCACCGCCCATCCAGGAAGAAAACTTTACTGGCGCAGCATCCAGTGCCAGGCCCTTACCTACACTGGCAATAAGCTTGGTATCCAGCTCACGTAAGAAGTCGGGAATGGCTTGCCATAGCGAGCTCTCAATAACTGCAAAGCCAGATTTCGCTTCATCTACCGGCGTGGGTCGTTGCTCACGAATTTCGTTAGTATGCCAGGCTTGAGCAATCAGCTCACTTAAGCGCAGTTCAACTTTTTGCTGCTGCACAGCCGTTAGCTCCTGTTCCAGCTCGGTTAAACAGGCCGCAATTTCTGTAAGTTTATGAATTAAGGTGCGCCGTGATACTTCAGTCGGGTGCGCCGTTAACACCAGCTCTATTGATAAGCTAGCTACGGCTTTTTCAACGCTGGCACCGTCTAGCTGTTTATCCTGCAGTAAACTGAATAACTCTTGCAGCGGCTCAGGTTTTTCTATGCTGGCATGGCCAATACGGCTAATTGTATGGTGTTGTTCCGCCAGGTTAGCTAAATTTAAAAATTGCGCAAAGGCACGTGCCACCGGCAGCAACTCATCGTCGCTCAGGCTGCGCAGTACCTGCTTCAGTTTATCGGCTTGCAGCTCCTCGCCCTGACGTGCGGCTTTCGATAACAAGCGAATTTGCTCAACCCGCTCCAGCAATGCATCACCTAACTGTCCGCGAATGGTGTCGCCCAGCTTGGTGCCCAGTAAGCCAACGTTGGCTCTTAATGCTGCGTAATGGTCCATATTTATTGCCTCTGTCGCCTCGTGTTGCACCACCCTAGCGCGATATCAACTGGTACTCAACATTGATTGTTTACAAAAGCGGCAACGAAATTGGTAAGACCAAATAACCAGAAATTTCACGTAGATAAAAAAACCCGCCATTGAGGCGGGTTTTTATTACTATTGTAATAGCTTAGAACTTGTAGCTTACACCTGCAAAAATTTGACGACCGATAGTGTCAAATACCTCAGGTACGGTGCCACCGTCGCTGCCGTTGGCAACGCGCGATGGCTCTTCGTCTGTAAAGTTCTTCACACCCACTGACACGCTAAAGCCGTCAGTGATGAAGTAGTTAGCTGACACATTGTGATACAGCACCGCGTCGATAGGTGAACCATCGGCTAAGTAATCTGTTTTACCGATATAACGGTTAAAATATGTTACACGCCAATCGCCCTGGCCCGCCTGAATACTGAAGTTGTTACGCAGTTCAGCATAGCCGCCAAAGTTACCGTCGATGGTGTTGGTGTAATCCAGGCCATCTTGTTTAAACGATAATAACCATGTGGTGTCGTTGTTGATACTCCAGGTTAAACCCAAGCCGTCAAAACGGTATGCCACGTTTAAGTCGATACCGCTGGTATCTTGGTTACCCACGTTGGTTAGCGGGTTAGTGAAGTTAGTTAAATCACCTTGTGGCGTAATGCTGAACGTTTCGCAGGCAACAACATCACCAGCAAAACAGTTATTTAACCCTGCTTGTGCATCTAAACGTGTAATAGCGTTAGATACTTTAAAACGCCAGTAGTCGATAGTCATCGACAGGCCATCAATATCTGCCGGAGACAAGACCACACCAGCGGTGAAAGACTCAGACTCTTCCGGCTGAATATTGGCATCTGAGGTATAATTCACCAGGATTTGCGGGTCTTGCTCGTTGCCCCACGGATCGTCCAGGTAGTCGTACGAACCCGTATTACCGCCATACAGCTCACTAACGTTAGGTGCTCGGAAACCGGTAGCCGCTACCGCACGCAGCATAATTTCGTCAGTGGCTTCATAGGTTAAGCCTACTTTCCAGGTGCTCGCTTTACCAAACGTAGAATAATCGTCAAACCGCAGTGCAAACTCACCAGCTAGCTTGTCGCTGAAAGGCACGCTCACTTCCTGATAGAACGACACGACACTGTAGCTACCCTTGGTAGGATCTTGCTGCGCTGCAGTACCTTCACCGGCAATAATAACCGGATCCGGGTTGTAGAAACCGCTATCACGGCGGTATTCCGCACCAATAGCAAAACCAACTACACCGGCTTGAAGGTAAAATAAATCACCGTTTAAAACACCAGCCAAAATTTGCTGGGCATTGCCCCCGTTCGCTTTTTCAAAATAGCCTATTTCATTAATAATGGGCGCCGCCAACGGTGCTCCACTAAACCAGGCAGCCTGGTTCGCGTAGACTGAGTTTTCCATTTTAACGGCATTAATAGAATTGGCTACAGAGGTATCCGCTTCGTTTTTGCCGTAGGTGTATGACAGGTCCCAGTTCATACCGGTGTGTACGTCCAGCGTACCAGCCAAACCAGTAGATAAACGTAAGGTATCGGTGTCTTGCGCGTATAAGCGCGAGCCAACATCGTTGGTGCGTCGGCGGTAGTTAATACGCCCGCTGTCATCAGCCACCAGGCTACCTGCCACCATTTGCGGCGTCAGCGTAATGCAGCGGCTCAGGTCTGCACCCTGAGCACCACAAACGTCCAGCATAATGTCAGCCGGTTGCGCCGCCAGTTGCTGATCAGATTTACGCTTGGTGTATAACACGTCTGCAGTGAAAACCAGGTCGTTGTCGAACTCCTGGGTGGCGTTAGCAAATAAGCTGTAACGTTTGCTTGGCGTTTGATACCAACTGTCTTTCGTAAAATCGTAACCGGTTTCAGGGTCAACCCACTCACCATCTGCATTCTGTACTTTGCCACCCAAAGAGCCAGTAGGAATAAATGAGCTGCTGCCCGGTTCGGTCCAGTCACGGTCGGCTTGAATAACACCTTTGCGGTCGGAATACGCCGCGCCAAAGTTATAGTTGCCGCTGTCAGTGCTAAAACCATACAAGGCGCTTATTTCGCCAGTTTCACCGTCACTTTTGTCAGTACTACTGCCGTTCAGATCCAGTTGAAAGCCTTCAAAATCTTTCTTGGTGATAATATTAACCACACCGGCAATAGCGTCAGAACCATATACGGCAGAGGCGCCGTCTTTTAAAATTTCTACCCGCGCAATCATCGCAACCGGAATCGCATTTAAATCTACTGCGCTGTCAGCTCCGGAGCCAGAATTAACCATACGGCGACCATTCAACAACACCAGAGTACGTTGTGGACCCATACCGCGTAAATCAACCTGAGCAACGCCATCGGCACCGTTGTTAGTCGTTGAACCTACAGCTGCACCGGCCATCGAAGTTTGTGCCTGCAACAGTTGGTCGACAGAAGTAAAACCTTCAACGCGAATTGCCGCAGCATCAATAACAGTAATAGGTGAAGCTGTTTCCATATCCTGACGTTGAATACGTGACCCGGTTACGGCAATACGTTCAATTTTCTCAACTTCTCCTTTGGCTACTTCTTGCTGCGCCCACGCAACAGAAGTGAAACCTGCAGCCGTTACCGGTGCCGCCAAGATGGCAAAGCGTATAGCTTTACCTAATATAGTTTTTTGCATGTTACTCCCCTGGCCGCCGTCAATGAGGCCGCCGTTGTTATAAGCGCTGGTTTTTCCGGCGCAGACGCTACTTTGCTTTTGTCTCCAATACCAGAACAAATACACCAACACGGGGTTTGACATGACCAACTGGAGGAATTCCACCACAGCGCTGCACTCTGTATTAATTTGTAAAATCACCACCAAAGCCAGAAAAAACAAGGCCGGCGTACTTTGGCATGCCAGTAACCTTTGTTAAAATGCGCGCCTTTTTAGCCACACTCAGCAGGGAACTGACACTTTTCATCCCAGTCAGATCTGCTGCACGTTGCATTTTTTCGAGTCAGATATGAAATTAAGCTGTTTAATAGTGGATGACGAACCTTTAGCCAGGGCTGGCATAAGACACCTGCTGAGTAAGCAGCAGCAGTTTGAAGTTACCGCTGAAGCCGATAACGGCACCGATGCATTACGTCTGGCACAGCTGCATCAACCAGACATCATTTTTCTTGATATTCAGATACCTGAGCTAGACGGCCTGAGCGTGCTGCGCCAGTTGGCTAATAAACCAGCGGTTATTTTCTGCAGTGCCTACGCTGAACACGCTATTACAGCGTTTGAGCTTAGCGCAGTTGATTACCTGCTTAAACCCTTTAGCGCTGAACGCTTCCAGCAAGCCTTATTTAAGGCCTGCGGCAAAATTATTCATCGCCTAAGTAGCCCTGCTGTGCTTCCGGTTCAACCGGAAGCCGAATATATTGAACGGATTACTATCCGCGACCCGGGCCGCTTGCGTATTGTTGACGTCAGTGATATCAGTTGGATTGAAAGCGCCGGTAACTATGTTGATATTCATGTGTACTCTCAACAAAAAAGCTACTTGCTGCGCGATACGATGGCGGCAATAGAAAGTAAATTAAACCCTTCCCTGTTTGCGCGTATCCATCGCTCGTCTATTGTGCGTAAAAGTGACATTGTTGAATTGCGGCCCGGCGATAAAGGCGATGCCGAAGTGGTATTAAAATGTGGCGCCAGTTTAACCATGTCGCGCCGTCACCGCACCGCACTAGCCGGACTATTTGGCCAGCCGAGCTAAACCATACAATACTCTACCGGGCGCGCACAGTTAATTGCTATACTGCGCGTCGCGGCGTCTTCAACGGGCAACACTATGACCACACCAGAGAAAAAGAAAAAATCAGGTTTATTCAGCAATCTGCTGTTTAATATCATTCTTCCGGCAGTTATTCTTAGCAAGCTTAGCGGCGACGATATGCTCGGCCCGGTATGGGCGGTGATAGTGGCATTGGCGTTTCCGCTGTTGTTTGGTGTGTGGGAGTTAAAGCAATCTGGCAAAGTGAATTTTTTCTCGGTGCTGGGCATTATCAGCGTAATGCTAACGGGCGGTATCAGCCTGTTGCAGCTGGACCCGGCCTATATCGCCATAAAAGAAGCACTGATCCCAGGTGTTATCGGCGTTATTGTGTTACTAAGCCAACGCACAAAATTTCCACTAGTGAAAAAATTGCTTATTAACCCTGAATTGCTCGACACTGAAAAGCTTTACCAGACCCTGGCCAGCAAGGATAACCGGGTAGAGTTTGAACATCGTATGGCAAAAGCAGGTTATATCGTCGCGGCGTCATTTTTTATGTCTTCTGCGCTTAATTATATTTTGGCCAAAGCCATTGTAGTAAGCCAGCCCGGCACCACAGCGTATGCTGAAGAGCTGGGCCGCATGACATGGTTAAGTTATCCGGTAATCGTGCTACCCAGCACGGTAATGCTATTTGGCGCCATAATTTATATGTTCCGTCAAATTGGTAAACTTACCGGCCAATCGCTGGAAGATTTTATTCTTCAGTAGGTTTTTTAATCTGTTGCCGCAGCAGCTGTAACTCTTGCTGCAAAAGCTGCATTTGAGTCAATAATTGCTGCTGCGTGGCCGCATCGGCATCATGCTCTGCCTGATGCTCTTCATCGTGCATGCTTTGTACCGCGTTAACAATAACGGCAATAAACAAATTCAGCATGGTAAAGGTAGCAATAAGAATAAACGGCACAAAAAAGGCCCAGGCATAAGGAAACTCTGCCATAACAGGCCGGGCAATCCCCATCGACCAGCTTTCCAGTGTCATTATTTGGAATAAGGTATACAGCGACAACCACAAGCTACCAAACCACTCTGGAAACTCCTGGCCAAATAGCTTGGTTACCATCACCGCGGCCACGTAGTAGATTAAGCCCAGCACCATGGCAATAGACAGCATGCCGTTAAGTGACTGAATAAGCGCACCAACAATTTTACGCATTGACGGCACAAAAGTTAGCACCCGCAAAACCCGCAATACCCGCAGCGCGCGCAGCACCGCAAAAGGCCCACTTGCCGGCACTAACGCGATACCTACCACGATAAAATCAAACACACTCCAACCATCTTTAAAAAACGCCAGCCGGTGCACGAATAAGCGGATAGCAATTTCAACCACAAACACCACCAGTATCGCCTTATCCAGCGCAAGCAAATACTGCCCTGCTGAGGCCATGACTTCAGGCATCGTTTCCATACCCAGTATCACGGCATTAATTAAAATCAATGCCAGCAAAATACGCTGTACAGTGTTGTTTTCAATAAACTTCCGGCAACGTTGA
>Ga0100394_1001876_pt1 | contig 17435 bp, 20 predicted proteins | sample CryGeymeta201518_FD_81549 | JGI IMG/M metagenome (GOLD analysis project Ga0100394, IMG submission 81549) | Groundwater microbial communities from Crystal Geyser aquifers in Utah, USA - Crystal Geyser metaG 2015-18 | ecosystem: Environmental > Aquatic > Deep subsurface > Groundwater | place: USA... | reverse complement strand
GCGACACGTTCTGGCTGGCGGGCGAGAAATACCGGTTCGCGGGGATCGACACGCCCGAGACGCACCCGGCGCGGTGCGCCGACGAACAGGCGCGCGGCGATGCGGCGACACTGCGGCTGCAGGCGCTGCTCAACGCGGGCGCGTTCTCGCTTGTGTCGATCGACCGCGACACCGACCGCTATGGCCGCAAGCTGCGCGACGTGACGCGCGGGGGTGTCTCGCTGGGTGACGTGCTGATCGCCGAGGGGCTGGCGCGGCCCTATGCGGGCGGGCGGCGATCATGGTGCTAGGGGTTTCGCCCAAAGTGGTACTTTGGGCGATTAGCCTAACCCGTGTGACACGAACGGCTACAGTAATAGCAACCGTTGGATTTCGCGTAGTGTTTACGAGCCTCACGTACCGCCGGACCGCAAGATGAGAAATCGCCCAAATAGATGCGATTCTCAGGGTTAGGGACAAACGCACAAGTCAAAACGTGTACCTCGTGGTCACCGTTCGCTTGCCCGTTCTTATTGACATAATAGCGTGCCATTTTTCCGTACCTTTCGAATTGGATATAGAAGGGGGCGAGCCGAAACCCGCCCCCTTACATTAGGCGTGCTGAATCAGAGTCCAGGTCACGGCCTTGCCGCCATAGGGCGGCATCCGGTTGCCCTTGGCGATCGGTGCGGTGGTCGTGGGCGAACCCTCGACTTTCCACACGCCGCTTTCGGGGCAGGTTTCACCAGTACGGGCACGCGTGCCCACGGGGTATTTTGCGATGCTGGCCATAATTAAGGCTCCTTCTGTTGCATCAAGTGACCATTGATCACACGCAAGAGAGGATGTAGAGCCGCACAATGCGGGAGTGAGGTCTACATACTCATCCCAATAAGCCGAGGTGGTCACACTGCCTCTGGCTATCAGGAAGGCGGGGTCGTTAGCGCGACTCCGCCTTTTGCATTTCCATCAAATACGCTCGAACCGGAAACTGGTCAAGCACTTCGAGAAAAAAAGTGCTAGCCGCTAAGTCCGAAACGAAGGTCTCTTATCGGAAGCGCCCCGGCATTTAGCGATGATATCACCAATACACTGATATTATTAGGTTATTTGTAGGAGAAAGCCGGCTCACTTTTTATGTCGAATTTTCGTGCAAACTTTGGTATGAACTTTCGGGCAAACTTTTTAGAACTTCTAGCGTAATTTTGAACAGCATTTAAAGGAGGTTTTTGATGACAGGCATTTCGACCAAAAGCCGAACTCGCAGTCCGAGGTTTCCAAGCCACTCATTGGAAGAAGCAATAAACTACGCAAAAAGAATCTATGAGGGTGTCCATACGAGCTCGATCGATTCACAAACTGCATTCAAGCTAATGGGATTCGCTGGCAAAAGCGGCGCGAGTGCAACCGCACTCGGTTCGGTAAGGCAATTTGGACTCATCGAAGGGATGGGCGAAAACACTCGCGTAACAGATTTAGCGCTTCGCATTTTTGAGCCCGGCTCTTCCGCAGAACATGCGCAAGCAACGCGTGAAGCATCACGATTACCTGATGCATTTGCTGCTATTGAAGATCGCTTTGGCGGAAAAACCCCGACAGTCGACGAACCAATTCGCGCGTTCTTAATTCGCGACTTAGGTTTTTCGAGCAGGGGAGCGGACGAGTGTATTACGTCGTTTCGTCGAACAAATCAGTTCGTGAGCCAATTTTCGCCACAGAGGTTTGAAGTAATCCCAGTATCTGAAGTTTTCGATGAGTCCGCTTCAAGCTTGAAAGAGCCGAGTCAGCCTTCTGATTCAGGAAAAATGGCGGATCGGATTACGCCCGACGATTCGGACGTAATCCGCATACCGCTTTCGAAAGAATGCACGGCTGAAATCAGGTTTACGGGGCCCATTAGCGAGAAGGCTCTTTCAAATATGATTCGACATATCGAACTTATGAAAGAGCTTTGGGACTAGTCCTACTCCACGCCCGCAAACATGTCCTTGCCCTCGTCGGCCTTCGCCGCCGCTTCGCCGCTCGCGCCGTCGTCGATCGCGGGCTTGCCCTTCTTGCGCTGGTCGAAGCTGGTCCAGACCTGGCCCCAGTCGCCGCGCGTCGCCGCTTTCGAATATTCGGTCGCGCGGGTTTCGAAGAAGTTGGCGTGCTCGACGCCGTTGAGCAGCGGGGCGAGCCATGGCAGCGGGTGTTCGTCGATCATGTAGATCGGCTGGAAACCCAGCTGGCCCAGCCGCCAGTCGGCGATGTAGCGGATGTACTTCTTGATTTCCTTCGCGGTCATGCCGGGGACGGGGCCGTCCTGGAAGGCGAGGTCGATGAACGCGTCCTCGAGCCGGACGGTCTTCTGGCAGCAGTCGATGATGTCGTTCTTGACCGACTTGGTCAGGCAGCCGCGCTCGGCGCAGAAGGCGTGGAACAGCTTGATGATGCCTTCGCAGTGCAGGCTCTCGTCACGGACCGACCAGCTGACGATCTGTCCCATGCCCTTCATCTTGTTGAAGCGCGGGAAGTTCATCAGCATCGCGAAGCTGGCGAACAGTTGCAGCCCCTCGGTGAAGCCGCCGAACATCGCCAGCGTCTTCGCGATATCCTCATCGGTGTCGACGCCGAATTCGTTGAGGTAATCGTGCTTGGCCGACATTTCCTCGTATTCGAGGAACATGCCGTATTCCGATTCAGGCATGCCGATCGTGTCGAGCAGGTGCGAATAGGCGGCGATGTGGACCGTCTCCATGTTGGAGAAGGCGGTCAGCATCATCTTGATCTCGGTCGGCTTGAACACGCGGCCGTATTTGTCGTGATAGCAGTTCTGCACCTCGACGTCGGCCTGGGTGAAGAAGCGGAAGATCTGGGTGAGCAGGTTGCGCTCGTGGTCCGAAAGCTTCTGCGCCCAGTCGCGGCAATCCTCGCCGAGCGGCACTTCCTCGGGCATCCAGTGGATCTGCTGCTGGCGCTTCCAGAAATCATAGGCCCAGGGATATTCGAAGGGCTTGTACTGGGTGCGGGCTTCTAACAGGGACATGGCGAACCTTCCGGGCTTTTACGAGTTATGGAGCGAATGGGGGGCGTGGTACGTTGAACGCGTGAACCCCCCAGAAGGAGAATGACGATGAGCCATCATGATCACAGCAACATCAAGGAACACATGAAGATCGTCGGCGCCGACGGCGTCCATCTCGGCACCGTCGACCATCTCGACGGCGAGCGGATCAAGATGAGCAAGTCCGACAGCCCGGCGACGCAGGACGGGCAGGGCGCCAGGCATCACTACATCCCCGCCGGCCTCGTCGCGAGCGTCGAGGGCGACACGGTGCGGCTGAGCGCGACCGCGGCGAACGCGGCCGACCTGTTCGAAACGTCCGAATAAACCAGCCGACGGCTTAGAGGCGCGCGCGGTGGTCATTGATCGATGATCACCGTCTCGCGCTCGGGCTGCATGCTCGTGCGGACGACGCGCGTGCGGTAGACGGTGCGCGTCTTCCTCGCGCCGACGCCGAACACGACGATGCCGAGGAAATAGCCGAAATCGTACCAGCCGCCGTCATTGGGCACCGCGTAGACCGCGACGTTGTCCATAAACAGGCTGAGCACCCAGGCGACCGGGAAGATGAAGCCGTGCCACAGGCCGAGCAAGAAGCCCGGCCCGCTCGCGACGACCGCGTCGGCGCGCTGGCTCGCGCACCCTGCCAGCAGCAGGATGGACGCGAGCGCAGGCGCAAGGCGGCTTACTGGCAGGCGAGACATTCGTCGTAATCCGTGGTCTCGCCGATCGCGAAGACGGGGGGATTGGCGGTGTTGTCCGCCTCGACGCCGCCGCGGCTTTCCTCGGTGCTGACCGCGTCGGTATGGTTGGCGAAGCCGGCGCGCTGGACGCTCTTCGAGCGCAGGTAATAGAGCGACTTGATGCCCAGCTCCCACGCGCGGAAGTGGAGCATGAGCAGGTCCCATTTCTCGACATCGGCGGGGATGAAGAGGTTCAAGGACTGCGCCTGGTCGATATACGGCGTGCGGTCGGCGGCGAGTTCGAGCAGCCAGCGCTGGTCGATCTCGAAGCTGGTCTTGAAGGTGTCCTTTTCCTCGGGCGTGAGGAAGTCGAGATGCTGGACCGAGCCGCCGCGTTCGAGGATCGAGTTCCAGACGTTGGCCGAATCCTTCGACTTTTCGCGTAGCAGCTTTTCGAGGTGCGGGTTCTTGATCGAGACCGAGCCCGACAGCGTCTTGTGCGTGTAGATGTTGGCCGGGATCGGCTCGATGCACGCGCTGGCGCCGCCGCAGATGATGCTGATCGACGCGGTCGGCGCGATCGCCATCTTGCAGCTGAAGCGCTCCATCACGCCGACATCGGCGGCATCGGGGCACGGCCCGCGTTCGTGGGCGAGCATCATGCTCGCCTCCGACGCCTTGGCGTGGATGTGCTTGAAGATCTTGAGGTTCCAGCTCTTCGCCGGGGCGCTTTCGAAGCCGAGCCCGCGCGCCTGGAGGAAGCTGTGGAAGCCCATCACGCCGAGGCCGACCGAGCGTTCGCGTGTCGCGGAATATTTGGCGCGCGCCATTTCGTCGGGCGCGCGGTCGATATAATCCTGCAGGACGTTGTCGAGGAAGCGCATGACGTCCTCGATGAACTGCGGCTCGCCGTTCCACTGGTCCCAGGTTTCGAGGTTGAGCGACGACAGGCAACAGACCGCGGTGCGATCCTGCCCAAGATGGTCGACGCCGGTCGGCAGCGTGATCTCGCTGCACAGGTTCGAGGTCGAGACCTTGAGTCCGAGGTCGCGATGGTGCTTGGGCATCATCCGGTTCACCTGGTCGGAAAAGACGATGTACGGCTCACCGGTCGCAAGGCGCGTTTCGACGAGCTTCTGGAACAGCGAGCGCGCATCGACGGTCGAGCGGACCTCGCCGGTCTTGGGCGAGGTCAGGTTGAACTCGGCGCCGGCGCGGACGGCTTCCATGAACTCGTCGGTGACGAGGACGCCGTGGTGGAGGTTCAATGCCTTGCGGTTGAAATCGCCCGACGGCTTGCGGATTTCGAGGAACTCCTCGATCTCGGGATGCGAGATGTCGAGATAGACCGCCGCCGACCCGCGCCTGAGCGAGCCCTGCGAGATCGCCAGCGTGAGGCTGTCCATGACGCGCACGAAGGGAATGATGCCGCTGGTCTTGCCGTTGAGGCCGACGGGTTCGCCGATGCCGCGCACCGCGCCCCAATAGGTGCCGATGCCGCCGCCGCGCGAGGCGAGCCAGACATTCTCGTTCCACGTGCCGACGATGCCGTCGAGGCTGTCGCTGACCGAATTGAGGTAGCAGCTGATCGGCAGGCCGCGCCCGGTGCCGCCGTTCGACAGGACGGGGGTCGCGGGCATGAACCAGAGCCTGGAGATATAGTCGTAGAGGCGCTGCGCATGGGGCTGATCGTCGGCATAGGCCGCGGCGACGCGCGCGAACAGATCCTGGTACGATTCGCCGGGCAGCAGATAGCGGTCCTGCAGCGTGTCCTTGCCGAAATCGGTCAGCAGGTCGTCGCGCGAAGCGTCGGTGACGACGGCGAAGCGGCGATCGTCGATCTTTTTCGAATCGTCGCTGGCCGTGTCCTTGCCCGCCGTGGCGGCGGCGCCCTTCCTGGCGGCCTTCGCTGCGACCGGCGCTGCGGATGCGGCATCGCCGGCTGGCGTTGCAAGATCGCCGCCGCTGCGTTCCAGGGTCTCGCTCGCCATGTCCACCATATCGTTCCGCTCCGGTTCTCTTAAATCCATCTTGCCCTCCGCTGACCGCGCAATTCCACCGTGCGCTTGTTCGCTATTCGTTCGAATCGGAAGGACGAAATTCCTTCCTATCATTTTTGGGGTCGGCGCGGGGAAAAATTGTCCGCGTCGCGGCAAAAATATTGTCGCGCGGACACCGATTCCCAGGGCGCAGCAAGGGAGCGCGCGGGAAACCCGCGTTTGCGCTCCACCACTACGTCTTGGGGTGCCCCCCGGCGACGACCCACCATGGATAGTGCCACATCGATTCCACGATGCAAGTCGGTAAATTGGATTTTTACCAATTTGTGACCGACCCGAAGGAGAACAAAAAGAGTCTGCGCGATTCCCAAACCGGCCTGTGCTGCGGGCTACAGGAATCGCGTTGCAACGCAGCACCAGTGAGCAAATTTTTTTTGCCGCGCCGGGTCATTTCGGGACCGTCATTGCCAGCGGCAAAATCGACGCTAGGATTCGGTGCGAACCGGACCCGCAGACGCACAAGGATATCCTGCCATGATCAACATCATCTCCACCATCGTCGTCGGACTGATCGTCGGCGTGCTCGCGCGTTTTTTCTATCCGGGCGCGGTCGACATGGGATTGCTGATGACGATCCTGCTCGGCATCGGCGGCTCGTTGCTCGCCGGCCTCGTCACCGCATCGCGGCGCCCCGGCGGCATCGGCGGCGGATTCCACCAGGCGGGATTCTTCGCCTCGCTCTTGGGCGCGATCGTGCTGATCTTTTTGGGGCGGCTGCTGCTGTAGGGGGCCCCGCCCAATGGGGATCAGGCAAGCCGAACTTCGACTCGCCGCATAACTTTCCATATTGGAAAGATTCCACTTGCGAAGTTGGAAAGTCATGCTACTTTCCAAATCGGAAAGTGAGAAAACGATGACCAATCCCAATCCTGAAGACGCCTTGGCAATGATCGAGGAGGCGCGCGCGGGAGCGACCGGATCGCTCAAATATCCAATCGGCTATGACATCCTCTATGGCAGCGTCTGCGCGTTGCTCGTTTCCGCACAGGGCTTGCCGCAGCCGTGGCCGATGCCGGTCCTCGCCGTCGCCATGGCCGGACTGGTCTGGATGATCATGGCGTGGCGCAGGCGATTTGGCTGGTGGGTCAGCGGCTATTCTCCAGACAAGGCCCGTTGGGTCGCATTTGCCATGGTCGCGGTGTTCCTCGGCCTGATCGCGCTGACGTTATATGGGCGCCATGAAGGTCCGAAGTGGCTGTTCCTCGTATCGGGCGGGCTGGGCTTCGTCGCTTCGATCGGGGGGAGCCGGCTGTGGATGCGGGTCTGGCGCAGCGAGCTGAATGCGGGGATGGAATGACGGTCGCCCCCGTCTTCGATCCGGTCATCCACGCGCCCGGGCGGCTGCAGATCTGCGGCCTCCTGTCGGGCGTGGACGATGCCGAGTTCGCCCTTATCCGCGACCGGATCGCGGTATCGGATTCGGTCCTGTCGAAGCATCTCAAGCTGCTTGACGAGGCCGGTTACGTCAAGCTGACCAAGGCTCCGTTCGAAGGGCGGCAGCGGACCTGGGTCAGGCTGACCCGTCGGGGCCGCTCGGCATTCGCCGCGCATGTCGCCGAACTGAGGCGCCTGGCCGCCGGCTGACCTCGGCTCAATCGGTCATCTTGCAGCGATCGCATTCGTGTCTCAGACGTGTCTGCGTTGCATGGCATCGGACTAAGATGTAGGCGCCCCGCCATGACCACGACGATCGCCGAAGCCGACCTGATTGAGAGCGTCGCCGACGCGCTCCAGTATATCAGCTATTTCCATCCGATGGATTACATCCGCGCGCTCGGCGATGCTTATGCGGCGGAAGAGAGCCCGGCGGCGAAGGATGCGATCGCGCAGATCCTGACCAATTCGCGCATGTGCGCCGAGGGCCACCGGCCGATCTGCCAGGATACCGGCATCGTCACCGTGTTCGTGCGCTGGGGGCAGGGGTGCCGGCTGGCGAGCGACCGATCGCTGCAGGAGGTGATCGACGAGGGGGTGCGGCGCGCCTACCTCCACCCCGACAATCCGCTGCGCGCCTCGATCCTCGCCGATCCGGCGTTCACCCGGCGCAACACGAAGGACAATACGCCGAGCGTGCTCCATGTCGAGCTGGTGCCGGGCGCGACGGTCGGCATCGACGTCGCGGCCAAGGGCGGCGGCAGCGAGAACAAGTCGAAGTTCAAGATGCTCAACCCGTCGGACAGCATCGTCGACTGGGTATTGGAAATGATCCCGCAGATGGGCGCGGGCTGGTGCCCGCCGGGCATGCTCGGCATCGGCATCGGCGGCACCGCCGAAAAGGCGATGCTGCTGGCGAAGCAATCGCTGATGGGCAGCATCGACATGGCGCAGCTGAAGGCGCGCGGACCGCAAAGCGACCTCGAGGAGCTGCGCATCGAACTGTTCGACAAGGTCAACGCGCTCGGCATCGGCGCGCAGGGGCTGGGCGGGCTGAGCACGATCCTCGACGTCAAGATTCTCGACTGGCCGACGCACGCGGCGTCGAAGCCGGTGGCGATGATCCCCAATTGCGCCGCCACGCGTCACGCGCATTTCGTCCTCGACGGATCGGGGCCGGCGTTCCTCGAACGGCCCAATCTCGCCGACTGGCCCGATGTGAATTGGACGCCCGACAAGGCGGCGAAGCGGGTGCGGCTCGACACGCTGACCGCCCAGGAGGTGCAAGGCTGGCAGCAGGGCGACCGGCTGCTGCTGTCGGGCAAGATGCTGACCGGGCGCGATGCCGCGCACAAGCGGATCGCCGACATGATCGCCCGCGGCGAGGAGCTGCCGGTCGATTTCAGCGGGCGCGTCATCTATTATGTCGGCCCGGTCGATCCGGTCGGCGAGGAAGTGGTCGGACCGGCGGGGCCGACGACGGCGACGCGGATGGACAAGTTCACGCGGATGATGCTGGGCCAGGGCCTGCTGGCGATGGTCGGCAAGGCCGAGCGCGGCCCCGATGCGGTCGCCGCGATCGCCGAGCACAAGAGCGCGTACCTGATGGCGGTCGGCGGCGCGGCGTATCTCGTCAGCCGCGCGATCAAGGGCAGCAAGGTGGTCGGTTTCGCCGATCTCGGCATGGAGGCGATCTACGAATTCGAGGTCGAGGATTTTCCGGTGACGGTCGCGGTCGATTCGGCGGGCGCCAACGTCCATGCGCTCGCCCCGATGGTGTGGCGCGAGAAGATCGCGGCGATGGCGACGGCCTGACTGGATGCAGCGCGATGCTGGCCGTTCGGCGGCCAGCGCCTATATCGGGGGCATGAGCCTGTCGCTGATCTTCATCTTCCTCGCCGGGATCGGCAATTTCGCGATGCACCGCGCGCTCGTCGAAAGCCGAGACCCGATCGTCCAGGCGGCGGTCGCGCCGATGCAGCGCGCGGTCGGGCGCTATACCAGCTTCGTCTTCGAATTCGCGCTGCTGGTGGCGGCGATGTGGTTCTGCCAGCTCAGGCCGATCGCGGCGCTCATTTTCTATGGCCTCTACACGATCGTCGACGTGATCGTCTTCACGCTGCTGACCAATCGTCCGCGATCCTGATATTGATCAATGGAACCGGGCGCTTGGCGGCGGGTTTCAACTGGTGTCACCGGAGGCAAACTGCATGTCTTTCACCCAGCTCGACCCGCCGATCCCGATCCATGTCCTCGAACGCGGCAACGGCCTTGCCATCGCCGTGATCGATTACGGACCCGAGCATAACCTCGTCTGGGTCACCGCGATCGACGCGACCGGCGAAGTCTGGTGCGCGCCCAATCCGAAGGTGCGGATGCAGGACAATTGGTCGATGGGACGCAAGGTGCCGCGTGGCGGCGCCGTCGACAATGCCAGCGACGACAATGTGACGCCGATCGCGCCGACCGGCTGAGACGCATTGCGCCGCGGTTCGGGCATGCTATCGCTCGCATATCGAACAAGGCGAGCGGGGATCAGACGATGACGGCATTACGCGCGGTGTTACGCTGGGCGGGAGTTGCGCTGCTGTGGCTCGTCGTCGCCCTGTGCCTCGCGGTGACGATCGTCCCGCGCTTTCTCGACCGAGTCTATTACGAGGGTCCGGCAGACGGCAATTTCGACGGTGCGCATTTCTTCAATCCCGACGAGGGCGCGGGCGAATCGCCGATCGATCCGACCAAGCAGGCGCGGCGCGGCGGCACGCGCGGACCTGGCGGGTTTCTGCTGCGCTGGATCACCGGCGCCGACGAACGGCCCCCCTGGCCCGATCATGTCGCGGTGACGCAGGCGAAACCCAAGACGTTGCCGCCGCTAAAGCCCGGCGAGATGCGCGCGACCTGGGTCGGCCATGCCAGCGTGCTGATCGAAACGCCGGGGCTCAATATCCTGACCGACCCGATCTGGAGCGACGTCGCCGGGCCGTTCGGCATCGGGCCGCACCGTGTTGCAAAGCCCGGGATCGCGTTCAACGACCTGCCGCGGATCGACCTGATCGTCGTCAGCCACGCGCATTACGATCATATGGATCTGGCGACATTGAAGCGGCTATGGCAGCGCGACCGACCGGATATTATTACAAGTCTGGGTAATGACGCGATTCTGGCGAAAGCAGGAATAAGGTCGCGCGCTTTCGACTGGGGCAGCAGCCTAAATTTCCTATGGCCTGACGGAGATTGCAAAACAGCTAAGCGATGTATTAGCCGGCCGGGTTGGGTCAACGTTACCCGCAATCACCACTGGTCGAGCCGCTGGGGCACCGACCGCAACCGAGCGCTTTGGTCGAGCTTTGTTATAGGTACGCCTTCGGGGAACATCTTCTTCGCCGGCGACACTGGACCGGGCGACATGAAATGGCCCGATGAAGCCTGGCCAGGGCTCGGGGGATCGATCCGTCTTGCGATCATCCCGATCGGCGCGTTCCGCTTTGCTCCGGGGCAGATGTGGTCGGGATCGCATATCGGGCCGAAACATGCTGTCGAGGTGTTCAAGCGGCTCGGCGCGACGACCGGGCTGCCGATCCACTGGGGGACGTTCCGCCTGTCGTGGGAGGCGTACGATACGCCGCCGAAGATGCTCGCGCTCGAGGCGCAGTGCGCCGGGCTGCCCGCCGACCGGTTCGCCGCGCATCGCATCGGGGTGCCGTTCATGGTGCCGGCGGCCGGACGATCTGAAGGAAATCGCGCGGCGCCCAAGGCGCCATGCGACCGGGCGGCGATCGATGCCTTGCCCTAGGAGGTGGCGGTCTCGCCCTTGCCCATGAAGCTTTTGGCGAGGCCGTTGTAGAGCTTCTCGCGGCAGACCAGCGCGCTCGCGCGGTCGGCGATCAGCGCGGTCGCCATCAGCGGCAGCATCAGCCCGCGCGCGGCGGTCGTATCGGTTAGGATGAACACTGCGGTCAGCGGCGCGCGCACCACGCCGGTGAAGTAGGCGACCATGCCGAGGACGACGATCGCGCTGACCGACTGACCCGGAAACAGCCAGGTGAGGATGTTGCCGAAGCCCGCGCCGGTGGCGAGGCTGGGGGCGAAAATGCCGCCGGGAAGCCCTGCGATCGCGGTCGCCAGCGTGGTGGCGAACTTGGCCGGGCCGAACCACCAGGGCGAGGCGCCGCCCTCGATCATCATCCGCGCCGCGCGGCGTCGTAGCCTGTCCCCCAGGTCAGCTTGGTGGCGATACCGAGCCCGGCGACGACCAGGCCGCACAACCCCGCGGTCAGCACGGGGGCGCGCTTTGCCGCGCGCATCAGCCGCGTCGTGCCTTGGGCCGAGGCGAGCACGAGCCGCGCGAACCAGCCGCCGGTGAGTCCGCCGAGGATTCCCGCAACAGGCGCGATGATGAGCACCGAGCCGAAGTCGAGCGTGCTGCTGACGATGCCGAAATAGACGTAATCACCACCGATGCCGAGCGCGACCGCGCCCGAGATCAGGATCGCGGTCATGACGAGCAACGCCATGCGCTGTTCATAGGCCGCGGCGAGCTCCTCGATCGCGAAGGCGATCCCGGCGAGCGGCGTGTTGAACGCGGCGGCGACGCCGGCCGCGCCGCCCGCGATGATCACCGATGCGCGCAGCGGCAGGCGCAGCAACCGGTGCCACGCGGCCATCACCGCCGCGGCGATCTGGACGGTCGGTCCCTCGCGCCCGGTCGACGCGCCGACGAGCAGCCCGGCGAGCGTCAGCGCGCCCTTGGCGAACGCGGTCGGCAGCGACAGTGCGGCGCGCACCGCTCCATCGGGATCGCTGCGAGCGGCGATCACTTGAGGGATTCCAGACCCGCGCGCGTCGGGGGTAAAGCGCAGCGTCGCCCAGACGATCGCGGCATAGCCGAGCGGCGTTATCAGCAGCGGCAGCAGCGGCCAGATGAGAATCGTGCGGTGGAACAGCCGCGTCGCCTCGCGACTTGTATTTGCGCACGGGCCTTTGCCCGCAATCGATAGAGCGCAAATTCAATCCGTGGCACGACCCGAGGAACGGGCGGTTTACGTTTCGCAACGCGGGAATTTTTTTTCGCCGGACATTCGCTTGCGACATAGGGCGGCGGAGGTGCGACGGGCAGTTGGGGAAGCGGATCCTCTGATCCGCGCGATCCGGCTAACCGCACGATCTATGTCGTCAGGAAGGGCGATACGCTCAGTGCGATTGCGAAGTTGCGCAAAGGGCTGACCGCAGCTGACCTCGCATGGGTCAATCGTCTGCCAACCGATCGCCCGATCCAGATCGGTCAGCGACTTATGCTACCGACGCAAGCCTATCTCGAGCGCGCGCGCGAAGCCCGGGCGACCGCGCTTGCGCTTATTTATTACTCCGCGACGCATGATGGGAAGCTGCCGCCCGATCCGCGGCATCCGCCCTCGATCCCCGAGCAGGTCGCTGCCGATCGCCGTTCGATCACCGCCAACGGCTACCGCTTCGACATCGATTTGATCGGTCGGACGCAACAGGCCCGTGGGGTGCTCGCAGTTAATCCGAGCCAAGGCCGATCGCGGTCCGCACAACGCACGGCGGGTGGCCGCGATCGCTTGCCGACCGACCATGGCGGTCATTACATTGCCCGCCGATTCAACGGGCCGACCGAAGCATTCAATCATTTCGCACAGGACGCCAATTTCAACCGCAGCGGCTATGCGAGCCTCGAAAACCAGTGGGCAGCGGCCATTCGCGCAGGCAAGACGGTCAGCGTCGATATCCAGGCACAGTACGATGGATTGTCGCAGCGACCGAGCCAGATTATTGTCGTTTTCTGGATCGATGGTCAGCAGAAGCGCCAGATTTTCGAAAACCGAGCAGGGGAATGAAGATGGACCGGGCAACCGAACAGTCTCTGCTGACCCAGATAGGCGGCGCGATGATTGCTGCGTTCGAGGACAGTTCATCGGCCGGATGGCTCTATGTCGAAGCGATCCCCGGGGTCATGGCACCAACCCTTTACGAGGTGACTAGCAACGGACTCATGGATCGGGACATCGATGAGGAACTATCCGATCTCGTGCGAGAGTTATGGTATCTCCCCGAGCCCGACAAACGCTGGAGCGAACTGGAAATCAAGATCGTCGACCACGCGTTCGACGCCCAGTTTCGATATGAGTCCGATGCGGAGCGCGCGTTCGAGGAGTTTGGGCACCGGCGCGAGGCGCTGCTCGCCAAGCGCTTTGGCGATATGCCAGTGACCTATCCACCACCACCCGACGACGCGTTCTGATGGCGATGGTTGCGCGCCAAAAGAGGCATCGCCTGCCGCTTGCGATCCGGACGGCCGCTGGTATTGCGCTGATCGTCGTATCGCTCGGCACCGCTCTGGCGCAGGATCGTCCGTCCGATGGCCCGGTTGCGCCCGACATGGCCACGCTCGAGCAAACGGGGCCAGCCTATGGCGCGATCGCGGGGTTGGCGCTCGAGGAAGCGACGCTCGACGGCAAGCAGGACCAGGCCATCGTCTATGCCGAAGCCGATGGCGACGACGTGTCGGTTTACTTGGTGAAATCGGTCGGCGGCCGGTTCGAGCAGGTCGCGCCGAGCGACGAGCTGATCGCCGCAGTGCGCGAGGCGCGTCTGATCGAGCGCCCGTCCAGACGATGGGTGTCGAGCGTGTGCCTGATCGTCGGCACGGCCTTCGATGTGACATTCGATTACGCGCCGCTCGATGCGACGATCACTCGTGACGACCGCATGCGGCTGGCCGTCGTCGCCTATCTGGGTGAGAATCGCGAAGAATAGGCGTGGACGGGGACGCTCGCTGAAGCGTTGCCGAATCCGACCCGGCATCCCATATCGTCGAGCATGGCCATCGAAATCCGCACCAGTCTTGCCGAACCCGAAACGTCGGGCAGCTTCGTCCCGCATCGTCCCGCGCGCCCGCCCAAGGCCGAGGGCGGCAAGCGATTCAAGCTCGTCAGCGATTACGAGCCTGCGGGCGACCAGCCGACCGCGATTCGGGAACTGGTCGAACAGGCGGCGGCGGGCGAGCGCGACCAGGTGCTGCTCGGCGTCACCGGTTCGGGCAAGACCTTCACGATGGCCAAGGTCATCGACGCATTGCAGCGCCCCGCGCTGATCCTCGCGCCCAACAAGATTCTCGCGGCGCAGCTCTATGGCGAGTTCAAGCAGTTCTTTCCCGACAACGCGGTCGAGTATTTCGTCAGCTATTACGACTATTACCAGCCCGAGGCCTATGTCGCGCGGTCGGACACGTACATCGAGAAGGAAAGCTCGGTGAACGAGGCGATCGACCGGATGCGCCATTCGGCGACGCGGTCATTGCTCGAGCGCGACGACGTCATCATCGTCGCGTCGGTCAGCTGCCTCTACGGTATCGGCTCAGTCGAGACCTATTCGGCGATGATCTTCGACCTCAAAAAGGGCGAGAGCGCGGACAATCGCGAGATCATCAGGAAGCTCGTCGCGCTGCAGTACAAGCGCAACGACGCCGCCTTTCAGCGCGGCAATTTCCGCGTCCGCGGCGACAGCCTCGAAATCTTCCCGTCGCATTACGAGGACACTGCCTGGCGCGTGTCGTTCTTCGGCGACGAGATCGAGAGCATCACCGAGTTCGACCCGCTGACCGGCAAGACGATCGCCAACCTCAATGCGATCCGCATCTATGCAAATTCGCATTATGTGACGCCGGGCCCGACGCTCAAGCAGGCGACCGAGGCGATCCGCCACGAGCTGACCGAGCGATTGAAGGAATTGGAGGCCGAGGGCAAATTGCTCGAGCACCAGCGGCTTGAGCAGCGGACCAACTTCGATCTCGAGATGATCCACGCGACCGGCAGCTGCGCGGGGATCGAGAACTATTCGCGCTTCCTCACCGGCCGCCTGCCCGGCGAGCCGCCGCCGACACTGTTCGAGTATCTCCCCGAAAACGCGCTGCTGTTCGTCGACGAGAGCCACCAGACCGTGCCGCAGATCGGCGCGATGGCGAAGGGCGATCACCGCCGCAAGATCACGCTCGCCGAATACGGTTTCCGCCTGCCGAGCTGCATCGACAACCGGCCGCTGCGCTTCAACGAATGGGACGCGATGCGCCCCGAGACGGTGTTCGTCAGTGCAACGCCGGGAAGCTGGGAAATGGAGGCGACCGGCGGGGTGTTTTCCGAGCAGGTCATCCGCCCGACGGGCCTCATTGATCCGCCGGTCGAGATCCGCCCGGTCGAGGAACAGGTCGACGACCTGATCGCCGAATGCCGCAAGGTCACCGCGGCGGGATACCGCACGCTCGTCACGACGCTGACCAAGCGGATGGCCGAGGATTTGACCGAGTTCATGCACGAGGCGGGGATCAAGGTCCGCTACATGCACTCCGACGTCGAGACGCTCGAGCGCATCGAGCTGATCCGCGACCTCAGGATGGGCGTCTATGACGTGCTGATCGGCATCAACCTGCTGCGCGAGGGGCTCGACATTCCCGAATGCGGGCTGGTCGCGATCCTCGACGCCGACAAGGAAGGCTTCCTGCGCTCTGAGACGTCGTTGATCCAGACGATCGGCCGCGCCGCGCGCAACGTCGACGGGCGCGTCATCCTCTATGCCGATCGCATCACCGGCAGCATGGAGCGCGCGCTCAACGAGACCGACCGGCGGCGCGAGAAGCAGGTCGTCTACAACAAGCAGCACAATATCACGCCGACGACGATCAAGAAGAATATCGGCGACATCATCGCGCACGTCGCGTCGAAGGACATGGTGACGGTGCCCCTGGGCGACGATGCGCCGGTCCACCTCGCCGGGCACAATCTGCGCGCCTATATCCAGGATCTCGAAAAGAAGATGCGCGACGCCGCCGCCGATCTCGAATTCGAGACCGCGGGACGCATTCGTGACGAGATCCGCAAGCTCGAGGCCGACGAACTGGGCCTCGGCGTCCACGAACAGATCGCGCAGATCCGGGGACGTTCGACCGAGGGCAAGCCGGGGACGCGCAAGGGGCGCTATGGCAAGGTGCAGCGAAAGATGCGCTAAGGCGAGCGGCTTCGACCTCGCCCCGTTTTTCGGCGAGGAAGCTTGGCGGCCACGGTGTGCCGGGTCGGCGCACGGTCAAGTGACAGTCGCTGTTAGCTTTGCCCGCGGCGATGCAAAGGGTCGACGCATCGGCGCGGCAGGGTTAAGCCTGCCCCACGCAGAATCGCTTGAGGGAGCGAAGACACGATGGATCCGCTGGTAACGACCGACTGGCTCGAGGGACAATTGCGCGCATCGGACCTGCGCGTCGTCGATGCGACGAAGTTCCTGCCCGATATGGGCCGCGACGCCCGCGCCGAGCACGAGGCCGAGCATATTCCCGGCGCATTGTTCATGGATCTCGCCGAGCTGACCGATGCCGATGCGGCGATCGAGAACATGGCGCCGCCGGCGGAGAAATTCGCCGCGCGGATGCAGAGCCTCGGGCTCGGCGACGGCAGCCGCATCGTCCTTTACGACGACAGCCCGCTGCACAGCGCGGCGCGCGCCTGGTGGCTGCTCACCTTGTTCGGTGCGCACAATGTCGCGATCCTCGACGGCGGCCTTGCCAAATGGAAGGCCGAGGGGCGCCCGACCGACAGCGGCCAGCGCGATTATCGCGAGCGCCATTATACCGCCTGGCGCGATGCGGCACTGGTGCGCGACCGCGGCGCCATGCTCGCCAATATCGCGAGCGGCGACGAAGAGGTGGTCGACGCGCGATCGGCGGCGCGCTTTGCCGGCGACGAGCCCGAGGCGCGCGCGGGCCTGGCGGCGGGGCATATTCCGCGATCGAAGAACCTACCGTTCGGCGACCTGTTCAACGCCGACGGGACGTGGAAAACGGGCGAGGCCTTGCGCGCGGCGTTCGACGCGGCGGGGGTCGATCTCGACCGGCCGCTGGTGACGACCTGTGGGAGCGGCATGACCGCGGCGGTGGTTGCGTTCGGCGCCTACCTGCTCGGCAAGCGCGACATCGCGCTCTACGACGGCAGCTGGGCCGAATGGGGTGCCGATCCCGCGCTGCCCAAGGCGACCGGACCGGCATGACGGCCAAGCCGCCGGAGCAGGGACGCGCGACGCAATTGGCAAATGCCGGCCGGCGGCGCGAATGGACCGGCAGCAAGGCGATCGGCGGCGGGGTGGTCAACCCGCCGGTGTGGCGCGCATCGACGATCCTGTTCGACAACGTCGCCGACATGCGCGAGCGCACGCGCCGGCGGCAGCCCGACAAGCTGTTCTACGGCCGTCGCGGGACGCCGAGCCAATGGGCGCTCGCTGAGGCGCTGACCGAGCTCG
>Ga0100394_1001870_pt1 | contig 17452 bp, 17 predicted proteins | sample CryGeymeta201518_FD_81549 | JGI IMG/M metagenome (GOLD analysis project Ga0100394, IMG submission 81549) | Groundwater microbial communities from Crystal Geyser aquifers in Utah, USA - Crystal Geyser metaG 2015-18 | ecosystem: Environmental > Aquatic > Deep subsurface > Groundwater | place: USA... | reverse complement strand
GGAATGGTAATAGGCTCAACGAGTGCTCCCGTATCTGCACCAGTCCATGCCTCAGTGTCTGGAGATGTTATTGCAATAGAAGATAGACTTTGTCCTGCAGGAAATAAGATTCAAAGTATTATCATTAAGAACGATTTTAAAGAAGAAGAAGCTGAGTTCGAGCACGTGGACTCTATCGAAAATTTTACCCCAGAAGAGCTCATAAAGAAAATAAGAGATGCAGGAATTGTTGGGTTAGGTGGAGCTGCGTTTCCTACTTCCATTAAACTTTCTCCGCCAAAAAATAAAGTAATTGAAACGGTTATAGGAAATGGTGCTGAATGTGAAGCTTATCTTACCACTGATTATCGAGTAATGATTGAATCCCCAGACGAAATTATAAACGGTATTTTAATAGAGCTAAAAATATTAAATGCAAAAAGAGGAATCATAGCAGTCGAGGACAATAAAATAGATGCTGCCGACTTGCTAGCTAAAAAAATAGCAGAAAGAAATTTAGAGGATAAGATCGAGGTTGTTTTGCTTAAAACTAAGTATCCTCAAGGTGGCGAAAAACAACTTATAAAAGCTGTTTTAGGAAGAGAGGTTCCGTCTGGAGGATTGCCACTCGATGTTGGGACAGTAGTACAAAATGTAGGAACCCTGAAGGCAATAAGCGAAGCAATTTTCTACGGAAAGCCGCTTATAGAAAGAGGTATCACAATATCTGGTACTGCAATTAAGAACCCTGGGAATTATATAGTAAGAATAGGTACACAGGTTAGTGAGATTATTGATAAAGTCGGTGGATTGAACAAAAAACTTAGAAAACTTGTCTTCGGCGGTCCAATGACTGGTGTTGCCCAATCTTCTTTAGAAGTACCTGTCTTGAAAGGCACCTCGGGAATCTTGTTTTTTGGTGAAGAATCTTTAGAAATGGCGCCAGAAGAAGAATCACCATGTATTAGATGTGCAAGTTGTGTTGATTCCTGCCAAATTGGTCTTCTTCCGATCTTTTTAGATCATGCTTATAGAAGAAATGATATGAAACTAGCAGAATCTCTCTATGCGGTAGACTGTATTGAATGCGGTGCGTGCTCATTTGTTTGTCCTTCAAAAAGACACCTTACAGAAAATATAAAAAAAGCGAAACAATCAATTCTTAAGCAGAGGAAAATTGAAGCTGCAAAACAAGCTGCATTTGAAAAGCTTAAACAAAAAAGATTACAGGAAGCTAAGGAAAAGGAGGCAAAGAAATGACTGAAGATATGGTAGATCTCGTTGTAACTTCAGCGCCTCACGTAAGAAAAAAAATAAAGACTTCTCAAATAATGAGAGATGTTCTAATTGCTTTGGTACCTGCAACAGTCGGCGGCTTATACTTTTTTGGCACAGGGCATACTTTAGGAGTCATTATTGTTGCAGTACTTTCTACTATTTTGGCAGAATATTTGGGAAACCTTATATTTAGAAAGAAAAGCACTTTATGGGATTTTTCCTCTGGTGTTACAGGACTTCTGCTTGCGCTTGTCCTTCCTCCAGGCTCACCTTATTGGATGGTGGTCGTAGGTGCATTTTCTGCAATTTTTATTGGCAAGATTATTTTTGGTGGTATCGGTTCTAACCCGTTTAATCCAGCTCTTGTTGGGAGAGTAGTTTTGATGGTCTCGTGGCCTACTTTTATGACGATGTGGTTAAAACCTTTTTATTGGAAAATTGGCAGTCAATCTCTTGATGCTATTACCTCTGCAACTCCGCTTAATATTGTAAAATTGCAAAGCTACTCTGCTTTGATCCAGCAGTTTGGTTCTAAAATAGCACTATATAAGGTGCTCTTTATAGGAAATGTTGGTGGTTGTATCGGAGAGACCTCAGCTTTATTGCTTTTGATAGGTGGCATTTACCTTTTAGTAAAGAAAGTTATAGATTGGAGAATTCCATTTACTTATATAATTTCTGTATTTGTTTTCTCTTTTATTTTTGGCAGAGACCCTTTGTTTTCGATTCTTGCAGGAGGTCTTTTCCTTGGAGCATTTTTTATGGCGACTGATTATAGTTCCTCACCTGTAATGCCAAAAGGAAAGATTATTTTTGGAATTTTCGTTGGTTTTCTTACTGTAATAATAAGGCAATTTAGTCCATACCCTGAGGGGGTAATGTTCTCGATCCTTCTTGGTAATGCCTTTGTCCCTTATTTTGACAAACTACGACCTCATGTTTATGGCGTTTTTGCAAAAAGGGGAGGCAAAGCATGAAATCACTGGTAAAATTTACAATAACACTTGGAGCCTTAGGTGTTATTGTTGGCCTTTTGCTTGTAATGGTGTATAGAATAACTCTTCCAGTTATAAATTCACAGGATCTTAAAGCTTTAAATGAAGGTCTTGCAGGTGTTTTCCCTGGAGATAATACTTTTGAAAAACTAAATGAAACACTTAAGTCTTCAGATCAAACAATAACTATTGGTGACTGTTATGAAGTTAAAAATGGCGGAAATATAGTAGGGCTTGTTGTGACCGTAAGCTCGCCAGGTAGTCAGGCTCCAATTAAAATGCTTGTTGGAGTAAAGAAAGATGGAACTATAAGTGGAGTAAAAATTCTTTCTATGTCTGAAACACCTGGTCTTGGAGCCAATGCAGATAATCCTACTTATTTTGTTAATAGGGATAAGAAAATAACATTTCTTGATCAATTTACTGGTAAAAATGCTTTGAAAGATCCGCTTGTTCCAAAACAGGATATCATTGCATTAACTGGAGCGACTATTACATCAAATGCTGTTTCTAAAGGAGTGAAAATTGCAGGTGAAGTTGGCTACAATTATTTGAAGGGGGTGGCACCGTGAAAAAGTACTTAAAGATTATTTGGGATGGCATTAGCCCTGCAAATCCTGTTCTCATAATAGCAATTGGACTTTGCTCTGTAATTGCTGTTTCTAACTCTGTAAAAAGTGCTCTACTCATGACCTTTTCTTTTGGTCTGGTTTTAATACCATCAGAAATAATCATTTCTACAATTCGCAAACTTATCCCGGATGAAATAAGAGTTCCAATATTTGTGGTTGTAATTGCTGCATTTACAACTATGTCAGTACTTCTTTCGAGGGCGTATTTTACCGCGATATACGATGTAATTAAACTTTATATTTTACTTATAGTTGTTAACTGCATTATTATTGGAAGAGCGGAGGCTTTTGCTTACGTTCATCCAGTAGTTGAGTCTCTTTTTGATGGAATTGGAATGACAATAGGCTATGGATGGGTGCTTACTGCAATTGCAGTGGTTAGAGAATTGCTCGGCAAAGGTACATTGGCAGGAATTCAAGTTTTACCTCAGAGCTTCCAACCTGCATTGATTATGATTCTTCCTCCTGCTGGTTTTTTGATGATCGGGATACTTGTTGGAGCTCTTGAAACATATCTAAGAAAGAAGGGAGATAAAAAATGAGCTTCTCACATTATCTTGTCGATTTAGCAAAGATTTTTGTTTCATCTTCAATTATTAATAATATTATCTTGATCCAATTTCTTGGATTGTGCTCTTATATAGGTCTTACAGATAATATGAGTTCTTCTATTGGTATGAGCTTCGCAGTTATTTTTGTTACCGTTTCGTCTTCGATATTAACCTGGGTTATTGACCACTGGATTTTGATTCCGTCTCACTTGCAGCCAGTTCTTCAAATTACTTCTTTTATTCTTGTTATCGGCTCTTTTGTAGGACTTGTGCAAATATACCTGAAAAAGGCTTCTCCTAATTTGTATAAAGCAATGGGTATTTACCTTCCTCTTATTGCAACAAACTGTATAATTCTTGGTGTTACCTTTATTAATTCAATGAATAATTACGATTTCATTCAATCAATCGTCGAGGCAATAGGAATTTCTCTTGGTTATACATTAGCGATGATAATGCTTGCTGGCATTAGAGAAAGATTGCGCAATTCTGATGTTCCCCAGTTTTTTAAGGGCAAGGCAATTGCGTTTATGGTATCTGGCATTTTAGCACTTGCATTTTTAGGCTTTCAAGGTATGATTAAATAAGAGAGGTTTTCAAATGAAAGATATTATTATATCTGTTGCAACACTTGGTGGATTTGGAGCACTTTTTGGAGTATTGCTTGGGGTTTTTAATGAGAGGTTTAAAGTAGAGGAAAATCCTTTATCAAAAGCAATATACGATGCCCTTCCTCATGGAGAGTGTGGCGCCTGTGGTTTTCCGGGTTGCTTTCCCTGTGCAGAGGCTATTGCTGAGAACAGAGCACTCCTTGATGCCTGTACTGCTGGAGGCCAGGAAACAGCAAAAAAAGTTAAGGAAGTATTAGAAAATTTTAAGAAAGAAAATAATAAGCAATTTTCGAATTTTTGATTTTTTTATAAATTTATAATAATATTTAAAGGGGGCAAGATGGTTAGGACAAAGTTGTTGTTTTTACTAATTTTTGTATTAGTTTTCACATGGATTTCTGTTCCTGTTGTAATGTCCTATAGTGAAATTTCAGTAGAAATTTCCAATAACCTATCTTTCCCTTTAGAAAAATCAGTTCAATTCTCAGTTGAACTCCCCGGATTTAAGGTATCTAATAATATTTCAGTAAATGATGGACCCGCTAAGCTTCCTGTTGAAATCGTTAAAGTGGAAAATAATATAGTTACTTTGAAATCTTTATTGGAATTCAAGGCTTCTGAGAAAAAACGGCTAATGGTACGATACGGGGACGATATAAGCAAGGAATACACTAAGATTTTTAAACCAGATTTTATAGGAAATTATTTTATTGGATTTGGAAGCGACAATCTTTATATAGTTTCAATGGCTACTCAAAATTCCGTGAAAATTAGCGATTCTAAAGGAAAAGTTCTTCTTGATAAAACTCTTGGTTTAAACGAAACTGCTGATTTAATCCTTGGAAAGGACCAAACTTTCGAAATCAGGAGTGATAAGCCTGTTTTTGCTGAACTAAGTTCCCTCAAGCTAGATTATGTCAGCAATAGCTCTGATGATACTACCTCGGTTTATGGTAGTTATTTTACTATATTTATACCTAAAGAAATTTTTGTTTCTGCTTACAAAAATACTCATATCAAGATACAAAACCTTAAAGGTGAAGTTGTTTTTGATGGAGATTTACCCGAAAGAGGGGTTTATAGCAATTTATCTTTAAAACCTGATTTTTATACAATTGAAACAGATGTTCCCGTAAGTATACAATTTGGTTATTCAGACGATAACATTTACACAATTTTTTATGGGAATTTAAACTCTTTTAAGGGAGTCTCTTTTGGAGACATTATTTATTCATCACTTTATCCTGATACTACTGTGACGTTTAAAACAAAAGATAAGATCTATGACTCTGAAAATTTAAAAACCCCGGGTGATTATTCATTGAAGGAAGTAGTAAAAGAATTTAGTGAGGAAACTACTGAATATGAATTTGTTTACATAAAATTCTCCGCCCCGGTATTTATTTATTCAAATTCTAGCTCGGGCAATACAGGAGGAGAGCAAATACCCTCCATTGATGGCTCAGGGAAGACTTTTGTGTTTAGAACGGGAAAGATTTATAATTTTGAGAGTATAAACCATAAAAGAAAAGTTGTGGTTGTTGCAGAAAACGATAATACTAATGTTAGTTTTAATGGAAAAAATTTAATTTTAAATTCTTTAGAAAGTTATAGTGAAAATCTTGCAAATAGTTTTTCTCTTGTTAAAATAGAAAGTGATAAACCTATTGCTGTGTTTGAAACAGGAATTGATAGTGACCTTGAATGTTTATCGGTTCTTCTTCCAATTCTTGATGAATACTCTATCTCACCAGTCACGATAGTAAAGAGCAGCGGCAATGAATCAGTTCAAACTGAATTGCCCGCCCTTATGAAAAAGATTAAGGAATTTTTCGGAAAAATGGGACAAGGAATAATTTCTTTAAAATTTTATGATGGATTAAAGAATTTTTGGCAGAAAATTCTTTCATTATTGATGCCTGTTTCTCAAAGCTTAAAACCCTATCTTTCTAATTATTTTCCATCATTAACAGTAGAGATGCTCTCAGTTATAATCTTTTACATTATTTTGTTTATTGTAATTATCATACTTCTTTTTGCTTTTAAACCGAGAAAGAGAAAAACTGTGCCAAAAGTTACAATTGAAGAAATAAGCGGGAGACCTGTCTCTTTCAATATAGATACTTTAGAGGAAAAAGAGGCTATCTTGGTAGAGGAAGAAAAGCCAAGAATAATGAAACTATCCGAAACAGAAAAACAAGCTCCCGTGAAGACTGATAAAGGAGTAAGCGCTCTTAAAGAACAGGAGAAGCAAAAACCCGAAGAAATAACAATTACCGAGAAACAATTTGGCAGAAAATTTGCACGATTTAGATCTAAAGAAGTAAAAAAAATTTCACTTCCAGAAGGGCTTACAAAAACTCCTGGACAGGTAGAGGAAATACCACAAAAAATTGAAGAAAAAGCTGAAAAGCCTTTAAAAGAAAAAAGAATTGAAAAAGAAAAACCAGTTACAGAGGAATTAAAGCCGATTGAATCGGTTGAACAAAAAGCAGAACAGGTTCCTGCTATTAGCGAAGAGGAAAAGAAGAAAGCTGAAGAAATGGAAAAGGAAAAAGTAGAAGAACCCTTGTCTTCTATAGAGATTCTTTTAGGGAAGCTTAAAAAAGAAGAGAAACCTGAAGAAAAGTTAGAACAAGCACCTGAGAAACCAGTCTCTGCACCTCAAGAAATTAAACCTGTTCTGAAAAAAACTTTTGAACACACTTTTGTAGCAGATGCAGAATCGCTTAACAGGATTTTTGAAGCCATTGCTAATGATGAAAATACAAAAAAGCTTGTAATAAGCAAGGTTTTTATATCTGCTACTGAACGAGAAAAAATAAATTTCGATATTAACGATAAGTATAGATTAGGTTTAATAGCACTCACGCCTATAGAATTAAGGATTGCTGAGGATATCGGCAAGAGGATTAATGCTAAGGCTGGTACAGGAGAAGCAATTCTAATTGCACGTAAGATTAGAGCACTCGATGTTGTAGTTTCTGATAGACCTGCGCTTACAAATTACCAAGGTATATTAATTAATAAAATAGAAGACATTGTATAATCTTAGTAGACTTGTTTTCTAAAAAATGAGTTGAGTATCAGTGTTGATATTATATTTATACCTAACCTGAGCGATTCTCCAAACTTTCCTCTATTTCTTTAAAATTGCAAAGATTGCAGGTTACAAAAGAGTAAATCGTCGCTTTTGCGATTCTATTTTTCTTGGATAAAACATAGATTTGATATATACTTCTCACGTAAAAGATTATCAAAGACATAGCTATCAAAGAAATTGACATTTTTGTTCTGTTTTCCTATCATTCTCTACCTCCAACAGTTTGTTTATTCCTATCATAATTTTATCATAAATGCCAGAAAAATTAATACAAATGCTTCTTTTATTGGGATTTTTTGAAAGATTTTACTTGATCAAAACAACCGAAAGAGAGGTTTTTCAGAGACCTCTGTACATATATTTGACTTTCGCTTGCGTTTTGTTATAATTTCAAAAGTGAAATTATTTACACGGATGTTGAAATTCTTTACGTTTAAGGAGGTAAAATGGCTGAATCGAAATATCCACAAGTAGACTGCGAGATTAGACGTTGGGGTACAAGTCCCGAGTCTCTCATTCAGGTGCTTCACGGAAGCCAGGAACGTATTGGCTATTTACCGAAAGAGGCATTGCAATATATCGCAGAAAATTTGAACGTTCCTCTTTCTAAGGTTTATGGAGTTGTCACTTTTTACAACTATTCTATGGCTTGAATATATTATACAAGGAGGTAAAAAATGAAAGGAAAGTCACTAACAGACGCTTTGCATGACATTCAGAGTGGAAACAAAGAAAACTATATTCCGGAAAAAGATACGTTAACTATTTCCGAAAAGAGCAAGGTTTCACTATCAAAGGTTTACGGATTTGCAACTTTTTATTCAATGTTTTCAGTAAAGCCTCGAGGTAAACATATTATAAGGGTATGCAAAAGCCTTTCCTGTCATATGGGAAAGGCAGAAGAGGTAATTGAAAAACTCGAAGAAGTACTTGGCGTTGAAATTGGAGAAACAACAGAGGATGGTGAATTTACCCTTGAAGAAAGTAGCTGTCTTGGAATGTGCTCTGTCTCCCCTGCAATGATGATTGATAAAATTCCATTTGGCAACCTCACTGTGGATCAGATCCCAGAAATTATAAAGAAAGTGAAGAGTGAAGGAAGTCAAGAGAAGATTTACACAGAGCAGATCCTTCCGGCCCAAGGGAGAGTAGTATTGAAGAGTGTTGGAGTAATTAATCCTGAAAGTATTGATGAATACATTGCTTCTCGTGGATATCTTGCTCTTAAAAAGGCAATTGAAAATGGACCTCAATGGGTTATTAACGAATTGAAAAAATCAGAGCTCAGGGGAAGAGGGGGGGCAGGATTTCCGACAGGTAGAAAGTGGGAATTCACTGCTAAGGCTCCAGGACCTCAAAAATATTTGATTTGCAATGCCGATGAAGGTGAGCCTGGCACATTCAAAGATAGGGTAATAATGGAAGGGGACCCTCACTCTATTATTGAAGGAATGATTATTGCAGCGTTTGCAACGGGTTGCAATAACGGTTACATCTATATAAGAGGCGAATATGACCTATCCATAAGAAGAATTGAAAAGGCAATTGGGGATGCAAGAAGCCACGGTTTCCTTGGTAGAAATATTCTTGGAAGTGGTTTTCCATTTGATATTGAGATTCATAAGGGAGCGGGTTCCTATGTCGTTGGAGAAGAAACAACTCTTATGGAATCAATTGAAGGGCATAGAGGAGAGCCAAGGAAAAAGCCACCATATCCTCCAACCTTTGGGTTATTGGGCAAGCCTACAGTTATCAATAATGTTGAAACACTTGCTAATGTACCGCCAATCATCACGAACGGGGCAGATTGGTATAGGACAATTGGAGTCCCGGAGTCTTATGGAACAAAACTTTTCAGCTTATCGGGTGATGTGAACTGGAAGGGTGTCATTGAGGCTCCTTTCGGTACACGACTTTCGTATATTGTAAACGAGCTTGGTGGTGGGGTAAGGAATGGCAAAAAACTTAGAGGTGTTATCTTTGGAGGGGTATCTGGGACTCTTCTCACTCCTGACCAATTTGATATCCCTGTTGATTTTAACTCACTCGCAACTATAGAGGCTGGCCCTGGCTCAGGTTCAATAATTGTTATGGATGAGACAAGGTCTATAGTTAATATTGCTAAAAATATTGCTTATTTCTTCAAGTATGAAAGTTGTGGAAAGTGTACACCTTGCAGAATTGGCACCGAGCAACTTATGAATATAATTGATAGGATTTTAGAAGGCTCTGGTAAAGAAAGTGACCTTGAAGTTATTGAAAGATTAGGGCAGGATATGAGGTTAACATCTTTTTGTCCTCTCGGGCAAACTGCCCCAAATATTATTGTTCAATCAATCCAAAAGTTCAGGAGCAAGTGGCTTGAACACATGAAAGATAAGAAACTTGAAGCAGGAGGTAGCTATGAGCGATAAACTTATAAATGTGAAAATTGATGGCAAAGACTATCAGTTCCCTTCAGGCATTAAAATCCTAGATGCTTGCAAGCGAGTTGGTATTGAAATTCCAACGCTCTGTTACCTTGAGGGAGTTTCCGAGGAAGGCTCCTGCGGAATGTGTGTTGTTGAGGTAAAAGGCTCGAAAACCTTACAGAGAACCTGTATTACAGAAATTGCTGAAGGTATGGAGATTACAACGAACTCGCCTATTGTTTATGATGCACGTAAGATGAATCTTGAGCTTGCACTTGCTCATCATCCGCTTGATTGTATGACCTGTGATGCAGATGGTGATTGTGAGTTGCAAGATCTTGCGTATCAATTCGGAATCAAGAAGAGTGAGTTCCTTGATGAGAAAGAGGCGTTTGAGTATCTAAAAGAAACTCCGTGGGATTCAAATCCTTTCATTCAGTTTGATCCGCAGAAGTGTATTCTCTGTAGAAGATGTGTTAATGCTTGTGAAAACCAGGCGATTGTTGAAGCGATTGGAATTGCTCTGAGAGGCTATAAATCGACTGTATCAACCCCCTTTAATTTGCCTCTTGAAGAGACTGATTGCCAGTTCTGCGCTGCTTGTGTTCAGGCTTGTCCTGTTGGAGCACTTGTTGAGAAACCAAGAGTGGGGAAAGGGAAAATCTTCCAGCTTGAGGAAACTGATACCGTTTGTGCATACTGTGGAACTGGTTGTGAGGTTACCCTTTACAGGGATAAGAAGAATGACCTTGTAATGACAAGAGGGATTGAAGATTCGATTGTTAATAAGGGAAGCCTTTGTGTAAAGGGACGTTATGGTTATGAATATGTAAATAGTAAAGACAGGCTTACGAAACCTCTTATCAAGGAAAACGGTAAATTTAGGGAAACTACTTGGGAGGAAGCTCTCGAATACACTGTAAAGAGACTCAAGGAGATAAAAGAGAAATATGGGCCAGATGCAATTGGAGTGCTTGGTTCCTCAAGATGCACAAACGAGGATAATTATATCGTTCAAAAGTTTGCCCGCGCTGTTATTGGAACAAACAATGTTGATAACTGCGCACGATTGTGCCATGCCTCAACAATTGCAGGTCTTGGGAAGGCGCTTGGTGCGGCAGCTGCAACTAATCCAATTGAGGATATAAAGAATGCCGATGTAATGTTTGTAATTGGTTCTAATATGACTGAGACGCATCCTGTAATTTCGCAGTTTGTTAAGGAAAATCAGAAGAAAAGGGGTGCAAAACTTATTGTTTGTGACCCAAGGAAAACTGATCTTGCAAAAGTTTCTGATATTTATATTCAGCACTATCCTGGCACAGATGTCGCACTTCTCAATGGTATTATGAAAATAATAATTGATAAAGGCCTTGTTAATAAAGAGTTCGTAGAGGCTCATACGGAAGGATACGAGGATTTTGTGAAGGTAATTTCAAAATACAACCTTAATACAGTCTCAAAAATAACAGGAGTGGATAGAGTACTCATTGAGAAAACTGCCGAGTGGTATGCCAAAGCTCCCAATGCAACAATATTCTATACAATGGGCATTACGCAGCATTCGGTTGGAACAGATAATGTGCTTAGTATTGCAAACCTTGCTCTTGTAACAGGACACATCGGAAGTGAGGGAAATGGTATCAATCCTTTGAGAGGTCAGGCAAATGTTCAGGGAGCCTGTGATATGGGAGCTCTCCCTGATGTATATACAGGTTATCAGAAAGTGATTGATCCTGTTGCAAGGGAGAAATTCGAGAAGGCATGGAGAGTAAAGCTTCCCGAGAAACCAGGCCTTGCTGTCTCCGAGTTTGGAGACGCTGCACTCTCCGGTGAACTAAAGGCGATTTTTGCAATGGGTGAAAACCCGCTTATGACAGAGCCTGATATTAACCATGTAAGAGAAGGTTTTGAGAAACTTGAATTCTTAGCTGTTCAGGAGATATTCCTTTCTGAAACTGCAGAACTTGCAGATGTTGTTTTCCCGGCAGCTGCGGCATATGAGAAGGAAGGAACATTCACAAATACTGAAAGAAGAGTTCAACTTCTTAGACCTGCCCGAGAAAAACCCGTTGGAACAAAATTTGACTGGGAGATTATTTCTCACGTTGCAACGAAATTGGGTTATCATATGAAATATAAGAATGCTGCAGAAATTATGGATGAGATAGCAACCCTTACACCATCTTATGCAGGTATTCATCACTATCGTCTTGAAAAAGGTGGGATCCAGTGGCCCTGTCCTAAGGATGATCATGCAGGGACAAAAATTCTCCACTATGATGGAACCTTCAAAAGACCAAATGGAAAGGCACTTATCAGCCCTGTTGAGTACATCGAGGCAAAGGAGCTTCCGGATAAGGAATATCCTATAATACTTACTACTGGAAGAATCCTTTTCCACTATCACTCAGGAAATGAAACAAGAAGAGTTAAAGTACTTGATGCATTTGTTCCAAGAAACTATGTTGAGATAAACAAGGAAGATGCAGAGAAGCTCAATATAAATCATAAAGATATGGTGAGGGTTTCGACAAGGAGAGGAAGCATTGAACTTGAGGCACGAATTTCTGAAAAGCCAAAGAAAGGAGTAGTGTTTATTAGCTTTCATTTCCGTGAGGCAAGTGCAAATGTTCTAACAAATGCAGCCCTTGACCCTATTGCAAAGATTCCTGAATATAAAGTTGCAGCATGTAAAATTGAAAAAATTTAAATAAAAGGAGGAAAGAAATGAATGAACTAAACTTGTTTCCACCACCTCAAATTGCCGAGAAGATGCGAGATGTTGGTATTGGGAAGTGCAAAATTCCTATGAAGAAGTTTTTTGTTCTTGCAATTCTTGCAGGTGCTTTTATTGCATTTGGTGCACAACTTTCGATCCTTGTTGGAAGTGATGTAACATTGGGGTTTGGCTTTACCAAGTTTATTGCAGCAAGCGTATTCACAGTTGGACTTATGCTTGTTGTTGTAGCAGGGGCTGAACTTTTTACGGGAGACAACCTTATCGTAATTTCAGCACTTGAAAAGAAAGTAAAGTGGGGGGAGCTTTTGAAAGCCTGGATCGCTGTTTATATTGGTAATTTTATCGGCTCGATCCTTATCGCACTTTTCCTTTTCTGGGGAGGCCTCTGGGGATTAAATGGTAATGCTGTTGGTGCCTCTGCCTTAAAGATTGCAAGTTCAAAAGTTAGTCTTACATTTGTTCAAGGGCTTTTCAGGGGTATTCTCTGTAACTGGCTTGTTTGCCTTGCAGTGTGGATGGCAACTTCATCAAAAGATGTTATTGGAAAACTATTTGCAATTTATTTTCCCATTATGGCTTTTGTCGCTTCAGGTTTTGAACACTCTGTTGCAAATATGTTCTTTATTCCATACGGCATTTTACTTAAAACAGTACCAAAGGTAGTTGAGGCAACAGGTAAAACACTTCAGGATTTTGCTGGACTGAACTGGGGAACACTTTTCACAAGGAATCTTATTTCAGTAACAATTGGGAACATCGTAGGTGGTGCATTTTTTGTAGGAACAATTTACTGGTATGTTTATTTAAAGGAAGGTTCACTTAAGAAGTGAGTGTGGTAATACTTGCTGGAGGAAAAGGAAGAAGGTTCGGAAGCAAAAAGCAATTTTTTACGATAGATGGGGAAAGTCTTGTTGAGAGATGTGTAAGGAGGTTTTCCCCTCTTTTCAGTGATGTTGTTGTTGCAACAAATAATGCTTCAGAGTTAATTCCCCTAAAAGAAAAGTACAGAGTAAAAATTGTGGAAGACGAAATGAAGAATTTAGGAGCCATAGTTGGAATATACACAGGATTAAAGAATATTGTTGAAGAAAAAGCCTTCGTTTGTGGTGTGGACATGCCATTTATTAATTTTAATTTGGTGAAGTATTTGATGTCCAAAGATGGAAAAATTGTTGTTCCATTTGTAAGGGGATTTCCCGAAGCGCTTCACTCAGTTTACTCAAAGGATATTATACCACAAATTCAGGAGCTTCTTAACGAAGGAATCTATAAAATTAGCGAACTATTCAATTTTGTTGAAACAGTTTATATTGACGAGCGCGAGGTCAGGCAAGTTGATAAAAACCTTACGTCTTTTTTTAACCTGAACACCAAAAAAGACCTTGAAATTTTGGAGGGAGTGATTGGAAAAAACATTTAAAGTGCAAATTAAGAAAGTTTTTCCCGACCATTTTGAAGACACAGAGGACATGGTTGTAAATGAGTCCCCCTTATTTATTTTTTTAAATAATACAAAAGTAGGAACTGTTTTTCGAATGCCCGGAGAAGATACCGCACTTTCCTATGGCTTTCTTTTTTCAAATTTTTTGATCAAACCCTCTGAAATAAAAACTTTTAATTTGAAAGAAAACGAAACTTATTTTACGACAGATAGAATTTTTAAAAATATTGAGCCAATTGTAATTTATTCTTCTTGTTTTGATGAAAAAGGAAGCAATGCTATAAATCCAATTGAGTCCAGCCTTATAATTGGGAGAGAAGAGGTCGAGAAAGCAAAAGAAGCATTTAAAGATGTAAATACTGTTTTTAGTGAAACGGGAAGCACTCACTATGCAGCCCTTTTTGAGGGTAGCCATCTTCTATACTTCTATGAAGATGTTGGAAGGCACAACGCAGTTATGAAGGTCATAGGTAAGATGATTTTAGATTCAAAGATTGGAGACGATAAGTTTCTTCTTTTATCTGGAAGAGTATCATCTGAAATTGTAAGAATCGCCGTTATATCTCGCATTCCAATGATTATTTCAAAGGGCGCGCCGACATCTCTCTCCATCGCTTTGGCTAAAGAATATAAAATTTCAATTATTGGCTTTTTAAGAGGAGAAAGGTTTAATATATACACTTTTCCAGAAAGAATTAAACTTTAAGGATTATTGCTTGTTTTTGAAGAAAATACAGTCGTTAATGTTGCTTCCTTCTTTGCTACATCTTCTGAAAATGCTCTAGTTATCTTTACACTATCAAGAAGGTTTTCTCCTGACAGCACTTTCCCTTTTATTAATTCTGCTAACTTTTTGGCAGTCATACCTCCTCCTCTCGTTATATAGTTCACAAAATTTAAACTTCTTGAATAATTTCTTTTTATATTTTAAAAGTTTTTGAAAATTAAAAACTCTCTCAATTAGGATTATTGTAATATTTTAAAAATAACTTCTTCAATTATTGATGTTCTTTTCAATTTAAAAGGATTGAAAGCAACATTTGCACCTGCTTATACACTAAGTATTTTTAATTCTCTGTATTTATATATAATTTACGACCTCTCTGTAAGAACGCTCCTTATTTTAAATGAGAAGATGAAAGCAGGTAAAATTCTTGACAGTTAGTAGATCTATTGTATAATAGAGTTATGAACAAGAGTGAACTAATCAAATCTTCTCTCAAGGAAACAAAAGAGCGGAGAAAGACTCAAACGCCTACGGTGTATCAATTGAAGCTTCAGAACCTCAACCAAAGAGATGTTGAATTGTTGGACAGACTGTTCCTTGAAGCAAAATGGCTCACTAACTATGTTGTATCTGATATACAAAACAGATTAACTCCTGATACATGGAAGTTAAAAGAAGTTGAAGTGAAAGTAAAAGACAACTTTGAGAAAAGAGAAATAACTCATCTTGGCTCGCAGATAAAGCAGTCTATAGTTGAAAGAATAAAGGATAACTTGGAAGGGCTGAGCGAATCAAAGAAAAAAGGCTACAAAGTCGGCAAGTTGCATTTTAAGTCAGAGGTAAACTCTCTTGTTTTGAAGCAGTATGGCAACACATATACAATTGACTTCAAAACTAACAAAGTTCACATACAAGGCATAAAAAAGGAATTCAGAGTGTTAGGATTGCATCAGATACCAGACAACGCAGAGGTAACAAAAGGAGAGCTCATCAAAAAGCCTTCAGGATATTATCTCTATGTGACAACATTTCTTAACGCAGAGCCTGACAAAATAAAAACAAGAAAAGGCAAAGTTAAAGAGAGATATGTTGAACGCTTTGATAAGCCTATTGGTATAGACTTCGGGATAAAAGACCAGTTAACTCTTTCTAATAGCATGAAGATAAACTATGAAGTAAAAGAAAGCAAGAGGCTTAAGAGACTTCAAAAACAACTTGCAAGAAAAAAAGGATATAGGAAAGGTGAAGTAAAAAGCAAGAACTTCTTTAAAAGTCTAAATAAGAGTAAAAGAGAATATGGAAAACTCTCTAACATAAAGAAGGATATTGAGAATAGAGTATTTGCTTTTATTAAATCTTATGAGAAAGTATACATGCAGGATGAGAATATCAAAGGTTGGAAGAGTGGATTATTTGGACGTAATATCCAGCATACAAGTATAGGAGGAATAACCTCAAGGTTAAAGAATAACCTTGAAACTCTTCTGCTTCTAGATAGATTTCTTCCTACCACTCAAACCTGCTCTAACTGCGGACACAAGCAAAAGATATCTCTATCTGATAGAGTATTTAAATGCGAATTATGTGGTTTTGAGATTGATAGAGATTGGAATTCTGCAAGAGATATGGTACTATTCGGAGAGAAAACTCCATTAAAAAACCTACCAGAGGACTTCTGGGAAGCAACGCCTGTGGAGAGGGAAGCCACTGCACGGATATTGGAGAGTAACCCATATATCCGTGTAAGCTATATTTCTGTGAAGCAGGAAGCTCTCAGTTTAAACTGAGAGAGGAAGTCACACGATGGAATTTATTCATATTCCGGTTTTAATTGATGAAGCACTCGAATACCTTTGTATTAAAAAGGGTGAAATAATATTTGATTGCACAGTTGGCGAAGGGGGACACAGCATAGAGTTTTTAAAAAGAGTAGGGCCAGAGGGTTACTTAGTTGGTGTAGATCTTGATTCAAGTGTGCTCAAAAAAGCCGAAGAGAGGTTGTCTACTGTCAGTACTAACTTTAAATTATTTCGCGGTAATTTTAAGGATATATCCAATATTATTATTGAAATTGGTCTTGGCAAGGTAGACAAAGTTTTTGCTGATTTAGGAATGTCTTCTTTTCAATTAAGCGAGGGAGATTTCGGATTTAGTTTCAAAGAGGATGGCCCTCTTGATATGAGAATGGATAAGTATGTCAAACTTACAGCAGAAGACGTTATTAATAAGTTTTCTGAAAAAGAAATTGCTTCCATCCTATGGGAGTATGGCGAAGAGCGTTTTTCAAAGTTAATTGCAAAGAAAATTGTGGAAATTAGGAAGGTAAGAAAAATTAATACTACTTTTGAACTTGCAGACATTATTGTAAGAATATATCCCGTGCACCACAGGAAAATACATCCGGCAACTAAGACTTTCCAGGCTCTGCGAATTTATGTGAACGATGAATTAAATAATTTAAAATTAATGTTGGATAAAGCACCTGAAATTCTTAAGGTTGGTGGAAGGATTGCGGTTATTTCTTACCATTCTCTTGAGGACAGAATTATTAAAAATGCATTTAAGAGTGACCAAAGGCTTAGAGTCATTAATAAAAAAGTAGTGAAACCAGGACCCGTGGAATTAAAAGCAAATAGAAGGGCAAGGAGTGCAAAGATGAGAGTTGCGGAGCTGGTATGATAAAAAAGAATTATATTTTAATTGCAGTTATATTTATAATTATTTTGTTATATGGGTTGTTTTATGTTGCAAACCTGAGGCTTGAAGATAGTATTAGCAACCTTAGAAGTGAATATAATTTAGTTAAAATAGACAACGAAGTGCTTAGCAATCGCTTATTGTATTATAAGTCACCTGCCTGTATCGAAATTATTGCTAAGAGCAAATATAAAATGATAGTTCCAGAAGATTTTTATATTATTGCCATTAAAAATGAAGAATAAAGAAGAGATTTTCATAAAAAGAGTTACTGTTATTTTTCT
>Ga0100394_1001859_pt1 | contig 17490 bp, 13 predicted proteins | sample CryGeymeta201518_FD_81549 | JGI IMG/M metagenome (GOLD analysis project Ga0100394, IMG submission 81549) | Groundwater microbial communities from Crystal Geyser aquifers in Utah, USA - Crystal Geyser metaG 2015-18 | ecosystem: Environmental > Aquatic > Deep subsurface > Groundwater | place: USA... | reverse complement strand
TTTATCGTGCACTGGCATTATATCGTAAGCAGCAGGTAGAACCGATATCTGCGTCACAAATAGCGACTCAGGCACTTAGTGGCGAGTCTGAACTGGCAAAAGCAACGATAGCGCAGTTTTTTGCCAGTTTAGGCAGCATTGCTGGCGATCTGGCACTAACACTGAGTACCTTTGGTGGTGTGTACATTGCCGGCGGTATTGTGCCGAAATTACTGCCACTGCTGGAAAGTAGTGAATTTAGAACACGTTTTGAAGCAAAAGGCCGGTTTAGTGCGTTTAATCGCCAGATCGCCACCTATGTCGTTACGGCAGAACAGCCTGGTTTAGTCGGTGCTGCCGTTTACCTGAAACAATTTTTGGCGAGTAACTAATATGGCATTTGAAAATTGGCAATTACAACCTGGAACACTATTTGATCAAGGGCCTGTGGTTCCGGTAATTGTGATCAAAGACTTAGCAGACGCCGTTCCAATGGCAAAAGCACTTCTGGCAGGTGGCATTAAAGTGCTTGAAGTGACACTGCGAACGCCTGCTGCGTTAGATGCCATTCGTTTATTAGCAAAAGAAGTGCCTGAAGCGATTGTTGGGGCCGGTACCGTTACCACTGCGGTTCAACTGCAGCAGGTTATTGATGCAGGCGCAAAATTTGCTATCAGCCCAGGCTTAACACGCGAATTATTGCAAGCAGGGAAAGATGCGATAATCCCGTTAATTCCGGGTATTGCCAGCATATCAGAATTGATGGAAGGTACCGGTTTAGGTTACAGCCACTTTAAATTTTTTCCGGCCGAAGCAGCTGGAGGTGTTAAAACATTAAAGTCTATTTATGGACCTTTTGCCGATATTCGTTTTTGTCCAACCGGTGGCATTAATGAAAAGAACTTTAAAGACTATTTAGCCTTGCCAAACGTGAAATGTGTCGGTGGGTCATGGATAGTTCCAGACGATGCTGTTGCCAATAAAGACTGGAGCCGAATCACTGAATTGTGTAAAGCGGCAATAGTACAAAGTCAGCAATAATCAGCTTTAACAAACATTAAAACAAACGCCCGGAATTTACCGGGCGTTTGTTTTGAGTTTGTAGGTAAAAACGCGTATAGTACTGCACTTTTTACCCTCAGGTGACTTAGGTTGCTTGTGGGCTCTGTCGGTCATAACCTGTTCTGGAACACACTGTGATATCAACTGCTAACATTACAATGCAATTTGGCGCCAAGCCGCTGTTTGAAAATATTTCAATTAAATTTGGTGAAGGTAATCGCTATGGCTTAATTGGTGCCAATGGCTGCGGTAAGTCTACTTTTATGAAGATTTTAAGCCGTGAGTTAGAGCCCTCTGCAGGTAATGTGTTTGTCGAGCCAAACCATCGTGTGGCCAAGCTTCATCAAGATCAGTTTGCATTTGAAAAGTATTCAGTTATCGATACCGTTATTATGGGTCATGCTGAGCTTTGGGCAGTAAAAGAAGAACGCGATCGCATTTACGCCAGTGCAGACATGAGCGAAGAAGATGGCATGAAAGTCGCTGATCTGGAAGTCGCTTTCGGCGAGATGGACGGTTACACCGCAGAATCTCGCGCTGGCGAACTGCTTATTGGCGTTGGTATACCGGTTGAACAGCATTTTGGTCCTATGTCCGCTATTGCGCCGGGTTTCAAGTTACGCGTGTTATTGGCACAAGTATTATTTGCCGATCCGGAAATCATGCTGTTAGATGAACCAACAAACAACCTGGATATTAATACTATCCGCTGGTTAGAAACTGTGTTGGCCGAACGCAATAGTACTATGGTGATTATTTCGCACGACCGTCACTTCTTAAACAGCGTTTGTACCCACATGGCTGACTTGGATTACGGCGAACTACGTTTGTATCCCGGTAACTATGACGAATACATGTTTGCAGCGACTCAGGCTCGTGAGCGTTTATTGTCAGACAACGCGAAGAAAAAAGCGCAAATTGCCGAATTGCAAACTTTCGTTAGTCGTTTCTCTGCAAACGCGTCGAAAGCTAAGCAAGCCACATCACGTGCCAAGCAAATAGATAAAATTCAGCTGGATGAAGTAAAAGCCTCTAGCCGTGTTAACCCATTTATCCGTTTTGAACAGCAAAAACAATTATACCGTTTAGCACTTGAAGTCGAAGGTTTAAGTAAGAGCTTCGGTGAACTTAAGTTATTAAAAAACCTTGGTCTCACTATTGAAGTTGGTGAAAAAGTTGCCATTTTAGGCGCCAATGGTATTGGTAAAACCACGTTGCTCAAGTGTCTGGTCGGTGATTTAAAGCCAGAGTCCGGTTCGGTTAAATGGTCTGAAAACCATAAAATTGGTTATTACGCACAAGATCATGCTCATGAATTTACTGCAGATATCAGCTTGTTTGAGTGGATGACTCAGTGGAAGCAGCCATCTGACGATGAACAGGCTATTCGAGGCATTCTGGGACGTTTACTGTTTTCTCAGGACGAGATAAATAAGTCAGTTAAAGTATTATCGGGCGGTGAAAAAGGCCGTATGTTGTTTGGTAAGTTGATGCTACAACGGCCAAATATTTTGGTGATGGATGAACCGACTAACCACCTGGATATGGAGTCAATTGAATCGCTAAATTTGGCATTGGAGCATTACAAAGGCACCTTGCTGTTTGTTAGCCATGACCGTGAGTTTGTTTCTAGTTTGGCCAGCAGAATTATCGAGATCACTGATAACGATATACGTAACTTCGTAGGCACCTACGAAGAGTATTTGAACGCACAAGTTAGCTAACCAATATAAAAAGGCCAGTTTAAAACTGGCCTTTTTACTTGAAATATCTCTCTACGCCCCCATGTCTTTTCTAAGCATTGTTTATTAGAGCTTACTCGTGCACGCTTTACTTTAAGCTGATTAATGCGCAGTTTGTGCACCAGGTTTGTATCGTTCAACATGTTGATAAAAGGATCCGCTATGAAAATCAATATTGGTATTAATGATGAACAGCGTAAAGCAATCTGTGACGGCTTAGCTGTACTATTGGCAGATACCTATACTCTGTATTTAAAAACGCATAACTACCATTGGAACGTAACTGGCCCAATGTTTCAAACGTTGCACACCCTATTCGAAACGCAATACAACGAGCTGGCATTGGCCGTGGACGATATAGCCGAGCGTATCCGTGCGTTAGGTGAGTTTGCACCAGGTTCTTACAAAGAATTCGCTAAACTTACTAGTATCAAAGAAGTAGATGGCATTCCCACTGCTGAAGAGATGATAAAAGATTTAGTGAAAGGGCAAGAAGCTATTGCTAAAACAGCTCGGTCAATTGTTCCTGTCGCTGACAAAGCGTCTGATGAGGTTAGCCTGGATTTGTTGACGCAACGCATGACGGTACACGAGAAAACCGCCTGGATGTTACGTAGCCTGGTAGCTTAATCGTCCTATACTGTAAAGCCTTACAGCGCCAGAGGTCTGGCCTGTAGGGCGGCAGTGGTGTCTGAGCGCATAAAACTGTCATTTGGACAAAAAACACTAAGATTTTCTGCGTAAACCTTGTAAAATCCCGCCAAGAAGTAACACTTATAGCTGATGCCGTTTTTGGATGTATCCGCTACAGGAGAAGATATCCAATGAAAGCCTTGCAATATGCGCAGAATGTTGCAGATCTGTTTGCTTTACCGGAAGGATATTTAAAAGTAAAACAACTTATGGATTCGGATACCGCGAGTCTGGATGAAGTTGCAGAAGTTATTTTACTTGACCCTATACTTACGGCTAAATTGCTAAAACTAGCCAACAGTGCCATCTACAACCTGCCTTATCAGGTCGAAAGTGTAAGCAAAGCCTTGTTAATATTAGGGAAAACTCAGGTTTACAACTTAATTTTGAGCATAGGTATTGCATCTGCTTGCAGTAATATTGATAGTTCATCAATTGATTTAGAACGCTTTTGGGAGCAGAGTGTTAATGCTGCACTCATCGCGAAATTTCTTGCTCAATGCTGTCAGCTAAAACCTTGTGATAGATATTATGTTGCTGGCCTTTTGCATAACATTGGTGAGATGGTGGTATTGCATAACGATGCGACACTGGCTAACCAATGTCAGAATTATTCAGCTGAAGAAAAACCCTGGCAGCGTCAGCAACAACTGCTTGAATTTACTTATGCTAATTGTGGCGCAGAGTTATTACACCTTTGGCAGTTACCTGATAGCATCGTTGCGCCGGTTGCGTTGCAACACAGCTACAAGTTTGACCCGAAAAATAAACCACAACTTGTATTATATCTTGCAGTTCGCCTGGCGTTGGCAAATCAACATCCTGAAATGTACACCACTAAGCAATTAGTCGATCCTTTTGTACTTGAATTACTGCAGTTAACCCAACAAGATGTTATTCGCGCCATCGATTTTTGTAATACCGAAGGGTTGTTTATTTTATCGGTATTAAATCCCAGAATCAGCACTATTTATTAATCTTCAGTGGATAGAAGCACTAACAGTACTTCTATCGGCTATTCAGGTAGTTATCAATGAAAAAATCACCCCTGTATACCGCTTATTCCGGTTCAGCGTTACTCGAGACGCCTTTGTTAAATAAAGGCAGCGCTTTCACAGTTGATGAGCGCATAGCGTTCAACTTGGCAGGCTTACTGCCTCCTCGCTACGAAACTATTGAAGAACAAGTCAGCCGTGCTTACATGCAATACAAGAGTTTTGATACGGCAATTAATAAGCATATTTATTTAAGAGCCATCCAGGATAACAACGAAACCTTGTTTTACCGTTTGTTACAACAACACCTGGACGAAATGATCCCCATTATTTATACGCCGACGGTAGGCGATGCGTGTGAGCAATTTTCTGATATTTATCGTAGTGCCCGCGGATTGTTTATTAGCTATAACGACAGGCATCAGTTGGATGACATTTTGCGTAATGCAACTAAACGTAAAGTGAAGGTGATAGTGGTTACCGATGGTGAGCGCGTGCTGGGCTTAGGTGATCAAGGGATCGGCGGTATGGGCATCTCTATCGGTAAATTGTCGCTTTATACTGCTTGTGGTGGCATTAGCCCAGCTTATGCGTTACCTATGATGCTGGATGTTGGCACCAACAATGAAAAGTTATTAAACGATCCGATGTACATGGGACTTAGGCAAAAGCGCGTAGGCCAGGCAGAGTACGATGAATTTGTAGAACTATTTATTCAGGCAGTAAAACGCCGCTGGCCTGAAGCTATTATTCAGTTTGAAGATTTTGCTCAGCCAAATGCTATGCCATTGTTACAACGTTATCGCGAACAAGTGTGTTGTTTTAATGATGACATTCAAGGCACAGCGGCAGTGACAGTAGGGACACTACTTGCCGCGTGCCGTAGCAAAAATGTGCAATTATCTGCCCAGCAAGTTGTTTTTGTCGGCGCGGGCTCAGCCGGTTGTGGCATCGCAGAACAAGTTATTAGCCAGATGGTAGCGGAAGGGATCAGCGAGTCTCAAGCCCGCAGTCAGATTTTTATGATTGACAGATTTGGCCTGTTAACGGACGCGACACCCGGTTTACGAGACTTTCAACAAGCACTGACGCAACCGCAAAAAACTATTGAAAGCTGGAGCTACAGTGGTGAGTTCCCAAGCTTACTGGATGTCATGAATTGCGCTAAACCAGGTATTCTTATTGGGGTATCGGGGCAAGCAGGTTTGTTTACTGAGCCGGTGATCCGCGCAATGAAAGCAGGTGTTAGTACACCTATTATTTTCCCATTGAGTAATCCGTCAAGACAGGTTGAAGCCACACCAGAGCAAGTTATTACCTGGACAGAGGGCGATGTCATTATTGCCACAGGCAGTCCATTTGCACCGGTTAGTTATAATGGACAGCAATATGTTATAGCGCAGTGTAACAACAGCTATATTTTTCCGGGCGTTGGTTTGGGCGTTATTGCCATTAAAGCCAGGCTTATTAGCGACGAAATGCTGCGTGAAGCCAGTAAGACACTAGCAGCTGCGTCACCTAAAGCTAATAATGGTAGCGGTGGCCTGTTGCCTGCGTTTACAGAACTGGCAGCACTTAGTAAAAAAATAGCGTTTAACGTGGCCAAGGTCGCGATAAAACAAGGTTTGGCGCTTGAAGTTGATGACGTTATCCTCCAACAAAAAATAGACGAGAATTTTTGGTTACCCCAGTACCGACAATATAAGCGGATAAGTGCCTAGTTCAGAAAAAGCTGGTTACAATTTGTTTAGACTAATGCAATGCTTATAGGTAGTCTGTCATTTGGTGATAATCAAAACAACAAGGACCTCTAAGCATGTATAAATCGTTAATTGCCTTGGCCGTAGCCGGCGTTCTTGCCGGCTGTAACCCAGCGCCGGACACGTCTTCTTCTACCTCAGTAAACGTTGCAGCGGAACAACCTCAAGAAAATCTTCAATCTGAAACGCAACGACTAAACCAATGGTTTGAGGTTAAGTACGAAGAGCAGCTACAGGAAAGTCCGCTGCAAATGACTTTTTTGGGACGCAAAGACAAATACGATCAAGTTGATGATACCTCTGTTGCGGCTGAAGAAAAGCAACTAGCCTGGTTAGCTGCAAGCGTAGATGAACTCAAAACCAATTTTGATTACGCGAAACTGGATCTTGAGGCACAAACGTCTTACGACATTTGGGTACATCAATACGAAGAAGCCAAAGAGGGCGTTGCATTTCGCAAAAATGCCTACACGTTTACCCAAATGCAGGGTATTCATGCCTTACTGCCGCAAATTTTAATAAATTTTCATAAAGTCGATAACGCTGAGGATATGCAGGCATACGTTAAACGTATTGAAGGCATTAGCCGCGCGTTGACGCAACTAATGGAAAGGGCGCAAGCCAATGCTAAGCAAGACGTAAGACCCCCACGCTTTGCCTACGAAGGTGTATTACAGCAAATCAATAACCTAATTACCGGTGCGCCTTTCACCGATACGGAACAGGATGTCCCGTTGTGGAGTGATGCCAAGGGTAAAATTGACGCGCTGGTTAACGCAGATAAATTAACTGATGATCAAGCAAAAGAATTGTCTGAAGAAACTAAAGCGGCGTTGCAAACCCACTTTTTACCGGCATACAGTGCGTTAAAACAATGGTTGGAACAGGACATTGTTAACACGGATGACATTGCGACCGGTGTCGGTAAACAAATGGATGGCACAGCGTATTACAACTATCGGTTAAAAGTGTCTACAACGACAGATTTAACCGCAGATCAAATTCATAATATTGGTTTGGCAGAAGTCGAGCGTTTAACCAAAGAAATGATCACCATTAAAGATAAAGTGGGTTTTAAAGGTGATTTGGCCGCCTTCTTTAAATTTATTAAAGATGATGATCAGTTTTATTATCCGGAAACAGACGAAGGCCGTGAAGCCTATTTGGAAGATTCGCGTAAATATCTGGCGTTTATTAACGAACAACTGCCAAACTACTTTGGTATTTTGCCAAAGGCAGATTTAGTGGTAAAACGGGTAGAGCCGTTTCGTGAACAGCCCGGCGCTGCCCAGCACTACTTCCCTGGTACCCCGGATGGTGCAAGACCCGGTATTTACTACGCGCACTTGTCTGACATGCGTTCTATGCCAAAAAATGAGATGGAAGCCATTGCATATCATGAAGGCAATCCTGGCCATCATATGCAAATCTCTATCGCTCAGGAATTGACTACAGTACCTACTTTCCGTACGCAAGCTGGCTTTACTGCTTATTCTGAAGGCTGGGGCTTGTATTCAGAGTTACTGGCTAAAGAAATGGGGGCTTATCAAAACCCGTATTCAGATTTTGGCCGGTTAATTACTGAAATGTGGCGGGCAGTGCGTTTGGTGGTTGATACAGGACTTCATAGCAAAGGCTGGAACGAACAGCAGGCTATTGATTACTTTATGGAAAAAACACCGATTGCCCAGGGCGCCATTATCTCTGAAGTGCGTCGTTATATTGTGTGGCCGGGTCAGGCAACAGCATACAAAATTGGTATGATAAAAATCCTGGAATTACGTAGCAAAGCTAAAGCTGAGTTGGGTGATAAGTTTGATATTCGAGCTTTTCATGACACGGTATTGGGTGGCGGGGCACTGCCTCTGAGTGTACTTGAAAAACGGGTGAACAATTGGATTGCTGCAACTAAAGCAACGTAATGTCATGTTGCCGAATGATTAGGTAGGCGTTATGTCCACCTAACGTTTTATAAAGGCTGTTCATCGTGTATGAGCAGCCTTTTTTGATCAGAATACGCATAAAACCGTATAGTTGCCGGTTGAGACAATATTCATTCTAATAAAAGGACGCCTAATGCCGTTTACACGCTTTGTTGTAGTGCTTTTTTCAATTTTACTGTTCAGTGCTTTTAGCACTTTTGCGCAGGTTAGAGGGGCAGGCCGAGTCACTCAAGTGATTACAGCACCTATTAGCTTTGAACAACAAGCCAGCAGAGTTGAAGCGGTTGGAACGGCAGAAGCACTACAATCTGTAGTGGTATATCCAGCGGTTGGAGATAAAGTTACTGCGGTCAATTTTGTGCCGGGTCAGTTGGTTAACAAAGGGGATGTACTGCTAGAGCTGGATTCCAGACGTCAGCAAGTGGCCGTTGACAGAGCAACTATTCAGTTGGCAGATGCAAACCGAACCCTTACCCGGCTGCAAGCCAGTCGTAAGCAGGGCGCAATCGCCCAAAGTGAATTGGATGACGCCATTACTGCGCGTGACTTAATGCAAGTGCAATTAACCGAAGCGTTAACTGAACGCCAGGACAGAACGGTGCGGGCGCCTTTCACTGGCATTGCCGGGCTTACCGACGTCGAGCAAGGCGACCGTATAAACCAGCAAACGGCTATCACCACTATCGATAACCGTGAACAACTGTTAATAAATTTTAGTGCGCCCGAAGCGGCACTTACCATTTTGCAAGGTAATGCTCATGTTGAATTGGCACCATGGCATGCACAAGAGCTGCGTATCAAAGCAAAAATTCAACAGATTGACTCGCGCATTGACAGTGTTAACCGCAGTATTCGTGTGCGCGCATTATTAGATAACCGTGCAGATATATATCGCCCGGGTATGAGCTTTCGCGTCATCATGCAGTTAGCTGGAGAAGAATATGCTGTTGTTCCTGAAGCTGCGTTGTTGTGGGGAGCAACCAGTGCCTATGTGTGGTTAGCAGAAAATGGCGTTGCTAAACGGGTTGATGTACAAATAAAGCAGCGATTAGCAGGACGTTTATTGGTGTCTGGTGCACTTAAACTGGGTGATGAGCTAATTGTTGAGGGCGTTCAGACCTTGCGTGAAGGTCAGGCAGTTAAAGCCGCTGTGCCTGCAGCGGCAAATAATGTGCTTTCGGACGGTGCATTATGAGCAAGCCCCTACCACAGAATGATTTGCCATCATTGTCTATTCGTCGACCGGTTTTAATTGTCGTATTAAATTTACTGATTATTATTGCTGGCTTTGCTGCTCTTAATGCCATAGAAGTGCGCGAACTTCCAGACGTTGACCGGCCTATTGTGTCAGTTACGGCAGCGTTTCCTGGTGGCTCGCCCGAAACAGTTGATACTGAAGTTACCAGTAAATTAGAAGGTGCTGTTGCCCGTGTCAGTGGCGTTAAGTCAATAAATGCGTCCAGTGAAGAGGGCAGTTCACGGGTAAGGGTTGAATTTCGCCCAGGTATCAATCTTGATGATGCCGCCAATGAAACCCGTGAGGCGGTAAGCCGTGTACAACGTGAATTACCCGAAGGGGTCGAGCGTCTGGCTATTATTAAAGCCGACAACGATGCTGAAGCAGTGGTCAGCTTGGCGGTGTCCAGCGAAACGCTAGATTTAGAAACACTTACTGAGCGCGTAGAAACCGACTTAGCACCCTTATTTTTAAGTATTCCAGGCGTTGCTGATGTTCGCCTCAACGGTGACCGGGAGCGGGTGCTGCGGGTGCTTCTCGATCCACTTCGCTTAACCAGTTTTAATCTTGCGGTAACCGATGTGGCAGCCGCGCTGCGTCAGGCGCCCTTTGATGTGCCTGCAGGCAGTATGAAGTCAACGGATCAGCAGCTTATTGTCCGTGCTGACGCAACATCGATTACCGCTGAACAAGTGGCCGACATCATTGTTAGCGGTAACACCCGGGTTGGCGATGTCGCTACGGTGTATTTTGGCCCGGCTGATGCACAAAGCTTAGTGCGGCTGGATGGTAAACCCGTCGTGGGCTTGGGTGTAATTCGTCAGGCGCGCTCTAATACCATAGAAATTTCTGATGAAGTGTTGGCCATGGTTGCCCGACTGGAAAGTCGTTTTCCGGAATTAGTTATTCAGGTTACCTCAGATGATGCTGAATTTATCCGGGGCTCTGTAAAAGAAGTTATTACCTCTTTGCTATTAACCATTGCGTTGGTTGTGGCGACACTCTGGCTATTTATTGGCTCAGGGCGAGCCACCATAGTGCCAGCCTTGTCCATACCCGTGTCGCTAATTGGCGCCGTGGCTGCAATTTGGTTAATGGGTTTCTCAATAAATATTCTCACCTTGCTGGCATTGGTGCTCGCTACCGGGTTAATCGTTGATGATGCCATTGTGGTGACAGAAAACATTCAACGTCGTCGTAGCATGGGGCTAGGCGCCAGAGCGGCGGCGGTTATTGGTACACGTGAGGTGTTCTTCGCTGTAGTGGCGACAACGGCGGTACTGGTTGCTGTTTTTGTTCCCATAGCGTTTTTACCGTCAACTGCAGGGCGCTTATTCCGCGAGTTTGGCGGTGTGCTGGCCATTGCAGTAATTATTTCATCGTTCGTGGCGTTATCACTGGTACCGGCATTAACGGCGCGATTACCGTTAAAACAAGGTAGTAAAAATGTATTTTCTGGTGTTGGCAATAAGGTGCTTAACCTCTATCAGCGCAGCTTACATGTTGCGCTAGATAAAGCATGGTGGGTATTTATAGCTTGTTTGGTGGCAGCAGGTTCAGCAATAAGTCTTTACACTGTGCTTGATAACGAACTGATGCCTTCTGAAGATCGCGGTACCATACGAATTTTTGCCCGCGGGCCTGATGGTGTAGGGCTTAATTTCATGGACCGTCAGGCTGATAAAATGGAAGACATTTTGTTGCCGTACGTTAACGGTGGCGATATTGATTCTATTTACACGGTTGTAGGGCAATGGGATCCTAATTTAGTTTTTATTACGGTGCCACTGAAAAACTGGAGTGAGCGTGAACGGTCGCAGCAAGAGATTATTGCAGAAATAAGTCAGCCACTGGGCGCTATTCCCGGCGCGCCTGCTCGGGCGTTTGGTTCAAATAGCCTTAACTTGCGTGGTCAAGGCGGTGGTTTGGAATTAGCTTTAACTGGCGAAAGCTATACCGGTATTTTTGCCGCAGCGCAGGCCTTTTCAAAAGTCATTCAGCAAGAAATGCCTGCACTTGGGATGCCACGTATTTCGTATCAGCCGACACAGCCACAGCTTAGGGTAAACATTGACCGGCGCCGGGCGGAAGAGCTTGGAGTGAAGCTGTCCGACATTGCAACTACGTTACGCGTTGCTATTAATGGCGATGATTTAGCTGATTTAAATGTGGGCGATCAAGCTATTCCGGTGATATTGCAAGCAGTAACCTCGCAGGTACAAGACCCTACTGATTTAGCTAACCTTTACGTTGGTTCCAGCAACGGCGGTTTAGTGCCGCTATCAAGTTTAGCCACGATTTCAGAAGAAGGTGTTGCGGCCGAATTAGAACGACAGGCGCAGCGCCGTGCCATTGAAATGGAAATGGAATTACCTGAAGAACTGCCTATTCAAATCGCAGTTGAGCAATTAAGAGCCTTGGCAGAGCAACACTTGCCAGCCAATATCGGCCTGGTATTTTTGGGTGAGGCGCAAACCTTTGAAGAAACCGCGCAAGAAGTAACACTGACCTACGTGTTGGCGTTTATTATCGTGTTGTTGGTGCTAGCAGCACAATTTGAAAGCCTAAACAGTGCTGTTGTTGTAATGGCGACAGTACCTTTTGGCATTGCAGCGGCATTATTTGCGTTATTTCTTACCGGTACGTCAATCAATATATACTCTCAAATAGGTTTGGTAATGTTGATCGGTTTGCTGGCAAAAAATGCTATTCTGCTGGTCGAATTTGCTGATCAACTTCGAGATCAAGGTTATAGCGTAAGAGAGGCGGTAGAAAATGCAGCCAGTATTCGCTTGCGGCCCATTACCATGACATTGTTGTCGACGTTACTCGGTGGTTTACCATTGATTTTATCTAGCGGAGCAGGCGCTGAAGCCCGCAATGCCATTGGTTGGGTAGTTTTTGGTGGCTTAGGTATTGCTGTTATTTTTACGCTGTATTTAACACCGGTATTGTATTTAGCTTTGGCCAGGTTTGCCAAACCCCGGGCCGATGAGAACAAACGCCTTGAAACTGAATTAGACGAAGCCGAGCAGCTAGAACAACGCTAAGGAGACGATTATTACCAGCATTCGCCCTGTTGTGACACCCGGCAATGCCGATCTGTGGTTTTTGCCATTGGGAGGCACGGGTGAAATAGGCATGAATCTTAACTTGTATGGCCATGCTGGCCGCTGGTTAATGGTAGATTGCGGCGTTACCTTTAATAGTCCGTTAACGCCGCAGAGAAGTGCAGCGCACACTAGCACTGAACTTGCCGAGGTTGTGACAGCCGATCCGGCGTTTATTTGCGATCAAGTCGACAATTTGTGTGGCATTGTTATTACGCATGCGCATGAAGATCATATTGGTGCCTTACCACATTTATGGCCGCGTTTTAAATGCCCGGTTTACACCACACCTTTTACTGCTGAAATTCTGCGGCGCAAACTTAATGGTACTGGTCTTCTGGAAAAAATGCCGATCATTGAGGTGCAAAGTGGCGACACCATTAATATTGGCCCATTTAACCTGATTTGGTTGGCCATCACGCATTCTATTCCTGAGCCACATGCGCTAATAATTAAAACTGCTGCTGGCAGTGTGTTTCATACTGCAGATTGGAAAATGGATGCCAGCCCAATACTCGGGCGAGCGTTTAAACCAGCGGTATTTAAACGTTTGGCACAGCAAAATATTACCGCAATGGTGTGTGATTCAACGAACGCACTTCGCAGCGGTTTTTCCGTATCAGAAGCGGATTGTGCTGCGGCGTTGCTACACGTTATCTCATCAGCAAAGGCTAGAGTGGTGGTAACCGGTTTTAGCTCTAATGTTGGCAGGCTAATTTCACTGGCGCGCATAGCGGTTAAAACCGGTCGCTATTTAGCGTTATTAGGCCGCTCATTAGACAATATGGTGGGTGCCGCTCGTGCAACCGGACATTGGCCTGAAGATCTTATTGTGATTGATGCACAACATGTAGGTTACTTACCCAAGCATGAAGTTTTGGTTGTTGCAACGGGTTCACAAGGTGAGCCCAGAGCAGCACTTAGCCGTTTGGCCGATGACCGACATCCGCTGTTGTTATTAGAGCAAGAAGATTTAGTTATTTTTAGCTCCATTATTATCCCCGGTAACGAGATGTTAATTGCACGGTTGGTAGAGAAGTTTAAAGCGCGCCATATTACAACCATGCAAAGCCACGATACTGACTTACCTATTCATGTGTCCGGTCATCCTAATGGCGCAGAGCTTGATTTACTGTACCGTTGGGTACAACCCAAAATAGCGGTACCCACCCATGGCGAGGCAGCACATTTAGCCGAAAATGCCAATATAGCCAGGGCTGCAGGTGTGCCAATACAACTGTGTGGACAAAATGGTGATTTATTTGAGCTGGCACCGAACCCCAGGCTGTGGCCTGGTTATGCCAAAGTAGGCCGTTTAGCGGTAAACCGCTAGGGAGCACAATTGCAGTTACATATACTGTCTTCCATTACCGAGGTAAGCCAAACCAGCTGGGATGCGCTATTCGATAGCCAGTATCCGTTTTGTCGTTACGCGTTTTTGCATGCATTAGAGCAGGGTGGCAGTGTCGATACCGCCACGAGTAAACACCAAACCGGCTGGCAGACCATGCATTTACTGCTTAAACAAGATGACACCCTCATTGCAATAATGCCGGCGTATTTAAAACAGCATTCTTATGGTGAATACTTCTTTGATTGGCAATTCGCAAAAGCGTATCAGCAATACCAACTGCCGTTTTACCCTAAACTAATTAACGCTATTCCATTTACACCAGCCCAAGGGCCACGTATTGCTATTGCACCCGGGGCTGTGCGCTCAGACGTGTTAACCATTCTACAGCAAGCCATCCGTCAATTAATGTTGCAGCTAAAACTCAGTCAGTTTCAAAGCCTGTACGTCGCCCCAGACGACAGGGCGGTTTTTCAAACGGGTGACTATCTCGAACGCTACGATGTGCAATTTCAGTGGCATAATAATCATTATCTTGATTTTAATGCCTTTTTAGCCGCGCTTAGCTCACGTAAACGCAAACAAATTCGCAAAGAGCGAAGCGTAGTAGAACAGCAAGGTGTTGTTATAAAAACCCTTTCAGGCACTGAGCTGGATGCTGATTTTTGGTCATCGTTTTATCAGTTTTACTGTGCCACCTATTTTAAGCGCTCAGGTCATCAGGGCTATATTAGTCTGGACACCTTTTCACTATGGGGCCAGCATCTTGCCGATAGCATTGTTGTTTTTGCCGCTTATGCTGCACAGCAGTTAGTCGCAGCGTCGTTGTGCTTTCGCTCAGATGATACGCTTTATGGTCGCTATTGGGGCTGTTCTGCCGATTATGACCGGCTGCATTTTGAATGCTGTTATTACAGTGGTATAGAGTATTGTATTGCACAGCAATTAAGTTTTTTTGATGCGGGGGCCCAGGGTGAACACAAATTGCAGCGCGGGTTTAAGCCAGTGGTACGCCATGCATTTTACGATATTGCCCCTACAATGCTGTCTGAAGCGGTAACGCGTTACTGCAATGAAGAGCGCCAAAGCATTTTGCAGTACGTAGACCAGGCCAGTGACTTATTACCGTTTGCCAAAAAAGCCGATAATTGATGCGTATCACATTACTGGCATCTTATGGTTACGTTTCTGCTGTTTTAACTATCCGGTTGTGTCTTTAGGTGCTGCAATAATGTTACTAGCCGTTGTTTGTCATCTGCGTTTTGCTGCTTAATTTGACTCAGTTCATGCAGGGTATTTATAGCACTGAGCACTAGCAGTTGATCTCTGTTTGCCAGTGGAGACTGCGCTTGCATTGCTGACACATTTTCATCAAGCACGTTTGCCAGCAACTGCAAAGCAGCTTGCTGGCCTGGTGGTGCTTTAAACTGATATTCCCGCCCAAGCACTGTTATCGTCAGGGCATTTTGCTGCACCGACATTAGTTATTTCCGGCCTGAACAGTTTCCAGCAGTGTTTTTATCCGTGCCGCATCAGTATTTTGTTGCTCTTCTTTTTCCATAACATCTAGCTGCAGCAATTCATGCTGTTCAGTTAATGTTGCCAGTTGTTGTTTAAGTTGGGTGTTTTTTTGAAGCAGGTTTTGTACTGCTGTTTCCAGCTCGCTAATCAAGGTAGTCATCTGTAATTCCAAAACAGAAATAAAGGGCTGGCACCATACTGAATTTAACGGAGCAACTCCAGTGAAAACGTGGGATCCAGCGCTGAATGCTTACTAAAACAACAAGCGTCGAAAAAGCCAGCAATCTTTGTTCGGCGCACACTGACATTAGCGAAATTACTACAGCGGCCTTTGGTTGGAGGCCGCGAATTTTGAGAGGTTAAAATAGGCTACAGCTTAAATTCGTCGAAATCGGCAGCGCTGTGACGTTCAGCCATTTGTGGGCCATCACCAAAGGCACGGTTAACTAAATAGCCGCGTTTTACTGCCGGACGCTCATCTATCTGTTTAGCCCAGCGCAGCAGGTTAGGGTATTGCTCTACCGCCAAAAACTCAGCCGCGTTATAAAGCCGGCCTAACACTAAACCACCATACCAGGGCCAAATAGCCATATCGGCTATACTGTACTCATCACCAGCAATATAGTTATGGTTCGCCAGTTGTTTATTTAATACATCCAATTGGCGCTTCACTTCCATAGCGTAACGATTAATTGGATATTCAAATTTTTCCGGCGCGTAGGCATAGAAATGGCCAAAGCCGCCACCTAAAAACGGTGCGCTACCCATCTGCCAGAATAGCCAGTTCATCACTTCCGTACGTTTTGCCACATCGGTTGGCAGGAAAGCGCCAAATTTCTCCGCCAGATAGAGTAAAATTGAACCGGATTCAAATACCCGGTTCCCGCTGATGGTATCCAACAACGCCGGTATTTTGCTATTAGGGTTAATGTCGACGAAACCACTACTGAACTGATCGCCATCGCCAATATTGATTAACCAGGCATCATATTCAGCTTCGTCAAACCCCGCTTCGAGCAGCTCTTCAAACATAATGGTTACTTTAACACCGTTCGGTGTCGCCAAAGAGTACAGCTGAAACGGCTGTGTGCCGCGAGGTAGCGCTTTATCGTGTGTTGCACCAGATACCGGGCGGTTAATATTGGCAAACTGGCCACCGTTTTGGCTATCCCAGGTCCAAACTTTAGGGGGACTATAAGACATAATGTTTCCTTATTTCGTTTCATGGGGTAGTGCGCGTTGTACTAAGTTGCAAACAGGCATTAACTTCTAATCAGATATTGGCTTTGGGTGTTAGCTTTACAAGGCCATACAAGCTTTAATAAAAGATGTTTTCGCTCTAAGACATAGTTAATTTGAATATCACAAGCATAAAAGCCGCCATACTTTGGCGCAAAGTATTGACGTACCAAAAACTTTTGAGCAACATATACAACTTACGATAACAGTCTGATTATTGGAATAAAACGGACTATGCAACAGCGATGGCTAAGTGCTAAAACCCCTTTTACGTTGCTGCATAGCACCTTATTGTCAGCGCTACTATTACTAGGCGGTTGTGCTATACCCGTTGAAAAAAAATCAACCACACTCAGTTTACCTACAGCTGCTACACCGCTTAATAATGTCAGTTACTCCAGTGTAATAGCACTGCCGGATGAAGATCGCAGTATCAAACTGGCGTATAACAGCACCCCTTTACAATTTGGCCAGTTATATTTACCGGTTGATAAAGCCACCAATAGCCTGAAGAGCACAGCTGGAATACCACTGGTTATCTTTATTCATGGTGGTTGTTGGTTAAATGCTTACGATATTTCACACAGCAATGCCTTTAGTCAGGCCATTTCTGCAGAAGGTTATGCGGTGTGGTCATTAGAGTACCGCCGTACAGGTGACGAAGGTGGTGGTTGGCCAGGCAGTTTAACAGACATCAAACAAGGTATCGCTTTCGCTCAAGCGTCGTTGCCACAATATGGCGTTGATACATCGCGGATTGTAATAAGCGGGCACTCTGCCGGTGGGCAGCTGGCATTATTAGCGGGCAGCCAAATAAAGGGGGCAGGTATTGTAGGCGTTATTGGCCTGGCGGCTATA
>Ga0100394_1001847_pt1 | contig 17553 bp, 16 predicted proteins | sample CryGeymeta201518_FD_81549 | JGI IMG/M metagenome (GOLD analysis project Ga0100394, IMG submission 81549) | Groundwater microbial communities from Crystal Geyser aquifers in Utah, USA - Crystal Geyser metaG 2015-18 | ecosystem: Environmental > Aquatic > Deep subsurface > Groundwater | place: USA... | reverse complement strand
AGCAAAGTTTCTAAATTTGGTGCCACTGCTAAAACCCAAGGGGGTATCATCACCCGTCATCGTGTAACCAAAACCATAAGTGTTAGTGTCTGCCCAAGTGCCAAAATCAGTATCATGGTCACAAGCGTCAGTTGAATCGCAGGTGGTGTCTGGAATAGTTGAGCCAGCAGTCGAGGTTAAAGGATTGTTTTCCTGAGCAGTAACCTGATAACCTCCAGCGGCTCCAGAATTAACAGTTAAGGTAAGTGTCTTTTCGTTTGTTAGGACATTGACAGTGAGCGTCTCAAAATTAAGAGCGAAAGGAGAAATTTTAAAGTAAAAAGGAATAATTGAATGAATATATTGAAAACCAGCTCGGACTTTATAACCGGTTGAGCTGTAAAGACCCGGACCGGTTTGCCCCATGGTTACCCCCATTTTGTAATTGGTTGAAGAAGGCGCCCCAGCACCCATATTGACATTTGGCCAGGTGATTTCGTAGTTGGGGGAGCGGATAGTGTCCTGGGCGCCCGCCGGCTGGCGGGCTAAAGTAAAAAGTAAAAACGAAAAACTCAAAACGACAAATAAGCATAGCTTGTTGCTTCGCAATAAAAATTTAAAATTTTGAATTTTGAATTGTAATTTTGCATTTTGCATTTTGAATTTTGCATTCACGACTCGTCAGTCGTGCGGTCCACTTCTTCTTTTAACTTTTTTCCAGTTTCTAAAAGATGTAATGCCCGTTCGCGAATTTTTAGCAATCTTTCTTTTTGACTAACAGTCAGATGGCTGACATCACCTAAAAGGTGACTAACTTCATCCAGAATTGTCATTAAACCTCTTTTTAACTCCAGGGTCGCCCAGAGTAAAACATTAGTTTCCTCAGTCTTGATTTGCTCTTGGGCAATTTTTTCCTCCTCCTCCAGGATTTTTATTTTCTCTTCATCTCTAAGCACTTGCAGATATTGTTTGCCAAAAAATAAAGCTAGGGGAGTAACCAAAAGCAAAGAAAACAACTGAAGAGCCTCCTCAGCAGTATTTTGTTTAGTTGGAGTGAAGATAAAAAATAAAATCATCGCCGCAGTTAGGGTTAGGGTGATTAGAGGCTCAAAAAATAAAGCCAAGCCAAACATTAAAAAATAGATTAAAAAAAATAAAGGCGAGGTCAAACCCCCAGTTGAAGTAACCAAAAGCATTACTACCATCGTAAAAACAACCGCATCAATGGTTAAATTAATTTTTCCCCGTCGGTGGCGAGCCAGAAATTGATTTAAGAAAAACAAAAGAATAAAAACAGCTGTCAATTGGAGGGTATAGATTGATAAAAAGGGATTGGCTGTCCAGAAAAATGCCAAGACAACCGCCGAGATTAAAAAGAGGCTATGGAGCAGGAATTTGGACATTAGTTGTAGTTTACAATAAAAGGGAAAAATATTACAATAGACGACAATGGAGAAATCTTCAAAGCGAAATTACCGACCGTGGGAAATTGAACCAAAATGGCAAAAGATTTGGCAAGAGAAAAAAATTTTTCAGCCAGATTTAAAGAGAGCCAAAAAACCATTTTATAACTTAATGATGTTCCCTTACCCTTCTGGCGAAGGGCTTCATGTTGGCAATATGTATGCCTTCACTGGGGCCGATATTTACGGGAGGTTTAAAAGGATGCAAGGTTTTTCGGTCTTTGAGCCTATTGGGCTTGATGGTTTTGGAATCCATAGCGAAAATTATGCCATTAAACTAGGAAGACACCCTCGGGATGTTGCCAAAGAAACAGAAAAAAACTTCTATCGTCAACTTGAGGCCATTGGTAACGCCTATGCCTGGGAAAATATTTTGGAAACCTACAATCCAGATTATTATAAATGGACCCAATGGATTTTTATCCAGATGTTTAAGCATGGTTTGGCTTATCGGGCTAAAGCTCCAGTTAATTGGTGCCCTTCCTGTAAGACGGTTCTTGCCGACGAACAGGTTATTTCAGGTCGATGTGAGCGTTGCTCGACGGAAGTTGAGCCTAAAAAGTTAGAACAGTGGTTTTTCAAAATCACCGCCTACGCCGAAAAACTGTTGAAAAATTTAGAATGGATTGATTGGTCGGAAAGAGTAAAAATTGGCCAGCGAAATTGGATTGGTCGTTCCGAAGGAGCGCTAATTAAATTCTCAATTTTCAATTCTCAATTTTCAATTGAAACCTTTACCACCCGGCCTGATACTCTTTTTGGGGCGACCTTTATGGTTTTGGCTCCGGAGAATTCTTTGGTTGAGAAACTAACCGCTAAAAAATACCAAAAAGAGGTTGGAGGATACGTCAAAGCAGCAATTAAAAAAACGGAAATTCAAAGAATTGCCGAAGGAAGAGTCAAAACTGGTGTTTTTATTGGTTCATACTGTATCAATCCAGCAAATAAGCAAAAAATTCCTGTTTGGGTGGCTGATTATGTAGTGACAAGTTATGGTACCGGAGCGATAATGGGAGTGCCCGCTCATGACCAGCGAGACTTTGAATTTGCTAAAAAATATAATCTGCCGATTATTGAGGTAATCTCCGGTGGAGAAATCGAAAAACAGGCATATGAAGGCAGAGGAAAACTGGTTAATTCTGGGAAGTATTCCGAGCTTGACTGTCTTGAGGGTGGTCAGGAGATTGTTAAAGATCTTAAGAAAAAGAATTTAGCCGAATTTAAAACTACTTATAAACTTCGAGATTGGTGCGTTTCCCGCCAAAGATATTGGGGTCCACCAATTCCGATGATTTATTGCCAAAAATGTGGTTGGCAACCAGTTCCTGAAAAAGACTTACCGGTAAAGTTACCCTATCTTTCCGATTGGAAGCCTTTGGGAACAGGCGTTTCGCCTTTGGCTCAGTGTAAAAGTTGGGTAAAGGTAGCTTGCCCTGAGTGCGGCGGAGCCGCACGAAGGGAGACTGATGTTTCCGACACTTTTTTGGACTCGGCTTGGTATTTTTTTCGTTACCCCTCGACTCGCTCGGGGCAAGTCCCGTTTGACCCAGAAATTACCAAAAAATGGCTACCGGTGGATGTCTATATTGGTGGGCCTGAACACACCGTTCTTCATTTGATGTATTCCCGTTTTATTACTATGGCTTTTAAAGATTTCGGCTTGATTGATTTCGAAGAGCCCTATAAAAAGTTTTTTGCTCATGGTTTTATTACCAAGGATGGTGCCAAGATGAGCAAAAGTAAAGGCAATGTGGTCATTCCTGACGAATATATTAGAAAGTTTGGCGCCGATACTCTGCGTATGTATTTGATGTTTATGGGTCCGTTTAATCAGGGAGGAGATTTTACTGACACGGGCATTGGGGGAATTTATCGCTTCTTGGGCCGAGTTTGGCATATATGTCAAAGTAGTCAGAAAATATCAAAAAGTACATCATCAGAGTTAGTTGCCGAATTTCATCGGCTGATTAAAAAGGTAGGTGAAGACATCGAATTGTTGAAATACAATACCGCTATTGCGGCGATGATGGAGTTTTTGAATAGTTGGAGTCAAAAGGGGAGTTTGTCAAAAAAAGATGCCAGTGATTTTTTGAAACTTTTGACGCCCTTTGCCCCTCATATTAGCGAGGAGCTCTGGTGCGAGGTTCTAGGCAATAAGCAGAGCTTTTCTTCGAATAAATTTTCTGTTCACCAACAACCCTGGCCAAAATATGACCCGAAGTTGATTAAAGAAGAAATGGTGACGATTGTGATTCAAGTGAACGGGAAAGTGAGAGGACAAATAGAAATTAGTAGTCAGGCGTCAGGCGTCAGGCGGCAAGTAGAAAATTTGGCGAAGAAAGAAAAGAACGTCGCTAAATATTTAGCCGGCAAAAAAATCAAAAAAACCATCTTTGTTCCCGGGAGATTGATTAATTTTGTCGTTTGAAACGAAGTTTGAGATTAATGGAGAACCTGCCCAAAGACCAATTTAGCCTCGAGGAAATTTGGGAAAGATATAAACTGCCGATTGTTTTAGGACTGGTGGGTTTAATTTTAGTTGGGATTGGGACGCTTTCGGTTTTGTTGCTTGGTCAAAAAGAAACCGCGATTGAAATTCTTCCCGCTGAAGAAAAAACTTCCCAGACTATTTTTGTTGACCTTCAGGGGGCAGTGGAGAAACCCGGAGTTTATGAATTATCAGGAGATTCCCGGTTGAATGATTTGTTAATTTTAGCCGGTGGGCTTTCGGCTTCGGCGGATCGGGAATGGGTGGAGCGCAATTTAAATTTAGCCCAGAAATTGGTGGATGGAGGTAAATTATATATCCCACGAGAGAGTGAAAGAGTAAAAGAGCAAGAGAGCGAGAAGGTGGCAGGTTCAAGTGCGGTTGTTGCTGGGAGAATTAATATTAACTCCGCCCCCGCTTCCGAACTTGATTCCCTTTGGGGGATTGGCGAAAAACGTGCCCAAGCAATTATTGAAGGTCGACCTTATCAATCAATCGAAGAACTTCTGAACCGCAAAATCATTCCCCAAAATGTTTATGAGAGAATTAAAGATGAGATTAGTGTGTATTGAAAAGGTCCAGATTGCGCTATGGTTGCCCACCGAAATTTTGATGTCGGCTTCAGATTCTCTCGCGAGAAGGCACTTTGCTGTTAAACACAACTCTTAGTCGCTCGCAATGTGAAGCCTCACAAAATTTGGTGGGCTCCCCGCGCACTATGAAGAAATGAGGAGTCGCCGTTCAGTTTTGAAGAGGGCGGAGGGCAACAATTTCGAAGAAATCTATTCCGCCGTCGGGTTGATTAATTTTTATTACTTAAGGCATGGATAGGCGGGATACATAGTGAGGCGAATCCTAATAAACCGGAATTTACCTGTTATTTCCGACCGAACGGTTCTGAGAAATTAGTTGCCCGACAGCCCTTAAAATTTATTATGATCTCTACCCAAAAAATATTTTTTATTCTTCTTGTTTTGTTTGTTCCTCTTTATCTTTTTCGTCTTTCTCAAGTTTCCGAATATAAAATTCCCGAAAGAAAAACGGTGAAAATTGTCGGCAGGATAATTCAACAACCATATCTTAAGGATTCATACCAAATCATTTCCCTTGGTCCGATTTTAATAACAACCTCTCGTTTTCCAGGGTATTTTTATGGAGAGAAAATTCAGGTTATTGGCAAATTCCAAAAGAGAGTGATGAATCCATTCCAAATCCAATATTTTACTTATTTTCCAGCTATTCAAAGAATCGAAGGTCAAGACTTTCAGTTGGCAAAATTTAGTTTAAGACAATTTCTGTTTAAAACTAGAGGACGGATTGAAGAGGAGCTTAGCTCCCTTTTGCCCGAACCCGAAGGGGGTTTACTTTTAGGGGTTCTTTTTGGGATAAAAAAACAAATGCCGGAAAATTTCTGGCAAAATTTGCGGAAAACAGGTACGCTTCACCTCGTAGTAGCTTCAGGTCAAAATGTCACCTTGGTTGCCGGTTTTTTAATTGAGACTTTAGTAATCTTTATTAGTCGGCGAAAAGCAGTTATTTTGGCAATGATAGGGATAATCCTCTATGTTTTGATGGTTGGGGCCGAGGCGCCAGTGGTTCGGGCAGGAATCATGATTGGGTTTACTTACCTGGCTCAAATATTTGGCAGAGAACAGAACGGGGGTGTTGGCTTGGTTTTGGCGGCCGCAGTGATGCTACTTTTAAGTCCTTTGATGTTGTTTGATATAGGATTTCAGCTTTCTTTTATGGCAATGGCAGGAATAATTACAATTTATCCGAAACTGAAAGAGAAAACGCTGAGTTCGGGCGCCAGCTCAGCGAGTTTTCCAACGCAAGCGTCCCTGCGGTCACCCCAGGTAACCTCGGGATACGCCCTGAACCATATGATTCAGGGTCTAGGGAAAACATCGCTTCGTGGCATCCCTCACCGCGTTTTCTCCATGCCGGTTCTTGGCGATGGTTTAGCGGTGACTCTCTCTGCTCAACTGGCTACTTTGCCGATTTTGCTTTCAAATTTTGGTCAAATCAGTTTTCTGGCCCCCTTGATTAATGCTTTAGTTTTGCCGACGATTCCCTTTATAATGAGCTTGGGAGGAATTTTGGCCGCCTTAAGTTTGGTTGTCAAACCGCTAGCTCAATTACTGGCCTGGTTTGTTTGGTTATTTTTAGTCTGGTTTGTCAAAATTGTTGAGGGGTTTGCCAGTTTATCATGGGTCAGTTTTGAGATCGGAAAACTTTCGTTCTGGTGGGCGTTTGGTTATTATTTTGTTCTGGGAGTAATAATTTTTAAGTTAAATGAGAGGAATTGAAGTTACAAAAAAACTGATTTTTTGGTTAATTTTAACCGCGATTTTGCTTTGGGCAGGAGTTTTTTCCTTACCTGACAACCGTCTCCATTTGGTTTTTTGTGATGTTGGCCAGGGAGATGCGATTTTGATTACTTACAGGCAGACCCAGATTTTGGTTGATGGTGGCCCGAACAATAAGGTGCTTGGTTGCCTTGCTGATAACATTCCATTTTGGGATCGAACCTTAGAAATGGTAATTTTAACTCATCCCGAAGCAGACCATTTTAGCGGCTTAATAGATGTTATAAAAAGATATAATGTGAAGCAGTTTGTTGTTAATTCAATTATTCCTGAATCAACGGGCCTGCCCAGCGAAGCCCCGCCAGCTGGCGGGGCGAAGTTGGGATTTTGGAAATTCTACCAAGTCGTTTTAGATGAAAAAGTCAATATTTACTCACCCCAAGCAGGCGATCAACTAAAAATTGGCCCGATAGAGCTTTTGGTTTTATGGCCAAAGGAAAAATTGGGAAACCAGGAACTGTGGCTCGGCAAGCTCAATGAGACTTCAATTGTTCTTCAGCTTTCTTTTGGCAATTTTGATGCATTACTTACTGGTGATATAGATTTTGATGTAGAAAAACAGGTCAATTTGTCCCGCCAAAGAGGCGAGATTGAGGTTTTAAAAATTGCTCATCATGGAAGTAAATATTCGACCGGCGAAGAATTCTTAAAAAAGATTAAACCCCAACTAGCAGTGATTTCCGTGGGTAAGAACAGCTTCGGACATCCGACGAAAGAAGTAATTGAGAAATTAAGAGATTTAGATATTAAGATATTAAGAACTGACCAGGAAGGGGAGATTAAAATTGTCTCTGATGGTAAAAACTGGTATACTACAAAGTAAATGATTGCCAAGCAAATCAAAAAGGACTTAACCGTCGTCCTAAAGAAACTTAAGATTTCGCCTAAAAAGCTGGTTTTGGAACATCCCCTTCTCCGCCAGTCGGCGGATCAGGGTAAACTTGACCATGGTGATTACTCCACCAACGTGGCGATGATAAAATTCCAAAAAGCCCGCCTGACGGCGAGGCAGGGCAAAACAGGATTTTTGACCCCAGTTGATTTGGCCAATAAAATTGTTAATACTTGGCGCTCTTTGGGTTTACCCGAATATCTAGCAAAAATCGAAGTTGCTCCACCGGGATTTATCAATCTAAAGCTTAGTCCAGAATTCTTAAGCACTGAGCTTGTCGAAGTGCTAAAGAAAGGCAAACGCTATGGAAGGGGAAATTTTTTGAAGGGCAAACGGATTTTATTGGAACATACCAGCCCAAATCCCCAAACGACGATTATGCTTGGGCATTTGCGGAATAATTTTTTGGGGATGGCGGCCGCGAATATTTTGGAGTTTCAAGGAGCGAAAGTGGTTAAGGATTGCGTCGTTAATGATCGGGGCGTTCATATTTGTAAGGCGATTTGGGGTTATTTGGTTTTTGGACAGAAAAAGTCAAAATTAACCAAAAGCCAACTTTTGAATTTCAAAAAAATTCCTGATGGGCGAATTAAAGCTTTGGGTAAAAAGATTGACTGGTCCAAGTCGCTTGAGGAATGGACAAAGAAAAAATCCAGTTGGTTAACTCCCAAAGACCTCCGTCTTAAGTCCGACCACGCTAATTTAATCTGGTACGTTTTGGGCTCTCGGGCATATGATTTGTCGGAAAAAGTCCGCCAACAAGTGGAGGAGATTTTACTTGCCTGGGAAGCGGAAGACAAGGGGGTTTGGCAGGTTTGGAAGCAGATTTTGGACTGGTCGACTAAAGGCTACCAAGAGACTTATAAACGAGTTGGCAGTATCCATGACTGGGTTTGGCGTGAATCTGATCATTACAAGCAAGGGAAAGAAATTGTTAAGTTAGGATTAAAAAAAGGTGTTTTTCGGAAAAGCGAGGGAGCGATAGTTACCAATCTTGCCAATTATGGTTTACCTGATACGGTGGTGGTTAAAGTCGATGGCACCGCTTTGTATATCACCCAAGATTTAGCCCTGACCAAGCTCAAAACTAAGCAATTTCCTTCAGATTTGTATATTTGGGATATTGGCGAGGAACAGTCTTTATATTTTAAACAATTATTTGCAATTTGTGAGCAGTTAGGAATTGGCAGTCTGGAGAAGTTTTTCCATTTAAGTTGTGCTTTGATTAATTTTAAGGGCGGGGGAAAGATGGCCACCCGAAAAGGGGAGGTGGTTAAAGCTGATGAGATTTTGGATGAGCTTGAGGGTCGAGCATTGGAGATTATTAAAAATTCTAATCAAAAACTTCGCGGTAAGCTAACTAAAAGTCAACTTAATAATTTAGCCGAAAAAGTGGCCCTCGGGGCGATTAAATATAGTCTTTTAAAGTTTGGTCGAGAGACAACGATATATTTTGATATTGATGAGTCATTAGCTTTAGAAGGCAATTCTGGGCCGTATTTGCAATATACCTTTGCCCGCTGTCGCAGTGTCCTGCGACGAGCAGGAATTTCCAATTTCTCCTTCGACCCCGAGCTCAGGACCGAGGGGCATTTTCCAATTTCCAATTTGAGATTGACTAATGAAGAAATCTCTATCCTGCGAACTATTTATAAATTCCCCGAAGTTGTTGCCGAAGCCGGGGAGAATTACTCACCAAATTTAATCTGTAATTTCCTTTTTGATTTGGCGCAAAAATATAATTTGTTTTATAATAAATTGCCAATTTTGAAGGCGGAAAGCCCTGAGTTTGTCGAAGGGCGTCTAGCTTTAACCGCCGCTGTTGACCAGATAATCAAAAGCGGTTTGAATTTATTAGGGATTGCGACACCCGAACGAATGTGAGTCATGAATTTTTAATTTTTAATTCTCAATTTTCAATCAATTTTTAATGTCACAATTTTCAAAAAATTATGATCTTGAAGAAAGAACAGCTAAATTTGGAGAAAATATTATCGAATTTTGCCAAAGCATAAAACAAGATGCTATAACTAAACCGATTCTTAGCCAGCTTGTGCGTTCTGGGACAAGCATCGGGGCAAATTATATGGAGGCTAATGCCGCTTCTTCCAGAAGAGATTTCAATAATAAAATCTTTATTTGTAAGAAAGAAGCGCAAGAAACCAAACATTGGTTAAGAATGATAGCTAAATGTATTCCAGAGAGAAAAGTAGAGATAAGAAAATTGTGGCAAGAAGCTCAAGAATTGACTTTAATTTTTCAGAGAATTGTTATTTCTCTTAGAGAAAAAAATAATTGAAAATTTCTTAAATTGTAAATTCAATAGAAATTAAAAATTGTAAATTGAAAATTTATTAATCCATGGATAATTATAAAATAACCACTCTTAAAAATGGCTTGCGTTTGATTACTGTTCCCATGCCTCAAATGGAATCAGTGACGGTCATGGTTGGCGTTGGCGCCGGTTCGCGTTATGAGACAAAAAAAGTTAATGGACTTTTCCATTTTATTGAGCATATGGCTTTTAAGGGGACAAAAAAACGCCCCACCACTCTAGCCATTGCCTCGGAGGTTGATGGTGTTGGGGGGGAATTTAATGCCTTTACCGATAAAGAATTCACTGGTTATTACCTCAAATTAGCTTCAAAACATACCAAGTTGGCTTTTGATATTTTATCCGACATGTTAACCAATTCATTGTTTAAACCCGAGGAGATTGAGCGAGAGAAGGGGGTAATCATTGAAGAAATTAATATGTACGAGGATACGCCAATACGTCGGATTTGGGATGTTTTTATCCGACTTTTGTATGGAGACAACCCAATGGGCTGGGATATTGCTGGAGAAAGTAGAATTATAAAAGCAATAAAGCGTCAGGACTTTTTAAGATGTATTGACCGTCTTTATTATCCGGAAAATATGGTTGTCGCCGTGGCTGGAAAACTAAATGATAAGGAAATAAAAAATATGACTGAAAATTTTTTTAGTTCGCTTCGCGCCGCCGCCCGCCAGTCGGCGGGCTCTGGCGACGCACGGCGAAAAGCAGGTCAAAAAGTAACAAAGAGTATCAAGATTAAACAAAACCAACCGCGATTAAAATTGATTAACAAAACCACCGAACAAGGACATTTCTGTCTGGGCGTTCCGGGGTACAATCTGTTTCATAAAGACCGTTTTGCCCTGGGGATTTTAGCGGCAATTTTGGGTGGAGGGATGAGTTCGCGATTATTCTTGGAAATTAGAGAAAAAAGGGGCCTAGCTTACTATGTAGGTTCGGAAGTTGATTATTATACTGATTCTGGATTTTTGCTTAACCGGGCCGGGGTTCGCCTAGAAAAAATTCAAGAGGCGATAAAAATTGTTCTTGAGGAATTGGCTAATCTTACCAGCAAAAAAGTTTCCCAAAAAGAGTTAAACAAAGCCAAAGAATTTACCAAAGGAGGATTAATTTTGGCCTTGGAGGATTCGAAAAACATCGCCAACCGCTACGCCACCCAGCTAATCCTGGAAGGACAAGTTCGCACCCCGGAACAAACTTTAAAGCTGATTAACAAAGTCACCGTCGAAGATGTTCAGCGGGTTGCCAAAGACATTTTTAAGCCCCAAAAACTCAACTTGGCAATTATTGGTCCTTACAAAGAAGAAACCCGATTTAAAAAGCTTTTAAAAACTTGAGAGGACAGCATGACACATTCTCCGGAAATAGAGTCCACCAATCTTGTATCTTTATATCTTCGAGAAACGAGACAAACGCCGCTTCTTTCTCCACAAGAAGAACGCGAGTTATTTAGCCAGAAAATAAAGGGAGACGAGGCGGAAGAGAGGTTAGCCAGTCAAGATGGCCATTTGTCTTTAGAAGAAAAAAGAGAGTTTCAACAATCTATTGAGCAGGGTAAGAAGGCAAAGGAAACTTTAATTTTAAGCAACCGTCGCTTAGTCATTAGCGTCGCTAAACTCTATCGTGGTCGAGGGGTTCCCTTTTTGGATCTTATTCAAGAAGGAAATATGGGTTTAATAAAAGCAGTTGACAGATTTGACATTAAAAAGATTAATCCGGAAACAGGAGAACCATATAGATTTTCTACTTACGGAAGGTGGTGGATTCGTCAGGTAGTGAGTCGGGCAGTGGCTGAACAAGGTCGGACTATTCGCATTCCTGGCCATGCCAGCGAAGAATTAAGCAGATTTAAACGAAAGACAATCGAATTAACTGCTAGATTTGGCCGAGAGCCAACTGAGGAAGAATTAGCCAAGGGATTGGGCTTGAAACCGGAAAAAGTTAAAAAAATTCAAATTATTCCCAAGATAACCCACTCTTTAGATGAGCCAATTGGAGTAGAGGAAGATTCCTATCTTGGGGAGTTTATTGAAGATCCCGATGGCCTTCCTCCTCCAGATGAAGCCACAAGGGAAGCGAGGGCAAAGCAATTAAGAAGAGTGGTTGATTCGCTTACGCCCCGGGAAGCTAAGGTTTTGAGACTGCGTTTTGGTTTAGAGGATGGCGATTCCCGAACATTAGAGGAAGTGGGGAGAAAAATAGGAGTAACTCGTGAGCGAGCGAGGCAAATTCAAGCCGGAGCCCTCCGCAAACTTCGCCACCCTGCTCGGGCAAGAGAACTTAAGGATTTTTGGGAAAGAAGATAATTTCAGTCGGAGCGCTGGGAATTGAACCCAGTACTTCTCGGTCCCGAACCGAGCGTTCTACCGATGAACTACGCTCCGAAATTATATTAGTATTTTAACCCTCCCAATGATAAAATACAAATAGGTTACCTAAGTTACCTAGGAAACCTAAGTTACCTATGACTAATTTGCCCAAACATAAATATTTATTAACCTATCGCTATGCGGAAATTATCCATGACGGGGTAGTGGTTTTTTGCGATTGTTATTTGAACGAAATTAAGTTTCGTCGTACCTGTGAGCAGATGATTCAGTCGGCTCGCAGCGGCAAACAGAATATTGTCGAGGCTGTTGGCCAAAGCCGAACATCTAGAAAGGGAGAAATCAAGCTTTTGGGTGTGGCCGAGGCCTCATTTGAAGAGTTAATAGCCGATTTTGAGGATTTTTTAAGACAAAGAAAATTGGCGATTTGGCCGAAAACTGACCCCCGAATTTTAAGGTTTCGAAATTTGGGAATTAAATTAAGTCACCTAAGCAACCTAAGTCACCTAGGTAACTTAAAAGAAAAACTTATCTTACTGGGGAGCCCTGAAGAAGATGTTAATCTGTTTTTGACCTTCTGTCACATGGAAACTTACCTTTTAAGTAAGCAGATTAAGGCTGTCGAGGAGAAGTTTATCCAAGAAGGTGGGTATACGGAAAACTTGTTTAAAAAGAGATTGAGGAGTAGAATTTAGGTTACTTAAGTAACCTAGGTAACCTAAGTAACTTATCTGCCCCTATAGCTTAACGGACAAAGTGGCCGCGTCCTAAGCGGTTGATGCAGGTTCGATTCCTGCTAGGGGCGCCCTTCAATTCTTTCAGGGTAAACTATCTTAGGCTGATGGCGTATAAATTTGGAGGAGTATCTTTGCCGATTGAGGTTAAAACCAACAAACGATTTCCAGCCGGAAATGGAAAAGCAAAAGAATTTTCAAATGGTCCGGAATAAACATCAACCAGGTTAGTGCCATCGTATTCAATGATACTGATTTTATCCTTTTGAACTAAAAAGATATGTTTAGATGTTGGGAACCAGCGCAAGGTACAACCTTGCAAATTGCGAATGGATAATTGCGAATTGATAATATTTTCAATTTTGCATTCTCCATTTTCCATTACAACGAAGTTGCGATCCTCTTTTAAATCATAAACATAAACTTTGCCTGGTTCAAGGTTTCGACTTTCTGGTTGAGTGCTGGAAGCAAGCAGGGGTGAAATAATACCCTGGGGGATTGAAGCTGAGGCAGTGGCAGTATAAAGAATTTTGGTTTCATCAGGGCTGAATTGAATATCGGCAACCCTACTATCAATTGTCTCTAGCAGTTTGGGAGGAAGTTTGCTAAGTTGGGCGTCTTGGCGGATTTTCTCCTCTTGCTGCCAACGCTGTTTAATAGCAATTAAATTGTCAGTAACATCAATTAAATCAGTGGCGGGATTAAGCCGGTCGCTATCAAGCAAAAAATTTTCCTCTTTACCTTTCGGCAAGGCTTTGGCGGTGAGCTTAGCCGAACCGCTCAAGGTGACCAAAATTTGTTTTGAATCTGGCGACCATTGGTATTCGCCTTTAGCAAAATCCCGACCCTTGAGGGCACTCTGAATAATTTGCCGAGGTTCTCGAGACAGACCGAGAGGTCGGTCAGCTAAATCAAGTATCCAGAGCCCGTCTTTGCCCGCCGAAGCCCCAGAAACGGCAAAAACTACCTTTTGTCCATCAGGTGAAAGCGAAGGCGAGGCGGCGCCGGTAAAGGTTAAGGCTTTAAGATCAGGAAAGGTAGAGAAAAGATAGGCATCAGTTTTGGTTACCAATTCCTTTTCAATTTTAAGTTTCTTTTTCCATGAGCTAAAGCCATCTTTTTTGATTTCAACCTGATATTCATCAGGCGAAAGATTTAAAGTAGTATTGGTGGCAGAAGTTAGCTTGCCATCGAGCCAAAGCTGAGCTCCATCAGGAATACTGGTGGCCACGAGTAGTCCAGTTGGGCGAAGTGTTCTCCGACTGATATCAGGACGATACCCCTGAGCTAATTTAATGACTAAAAAAGCAATTACCAAAATGCCAACTAAGCTTGAAAAGAAAAATATCAGCCGTCCTCGCTTCATCTTAGGTTGAAGTATAACATATTATTGCGAGGAGGGACAAGATAGGATATAATAGATTAAATTTTCAATTATCAATTTTCAATTATCAATTATACACATGCTATCAAAACGTATCGGAATAGATTTAGGAACGGCTAATTCCCTTGTTTGGGTTGAGGGCGAGGGAATTGTTCTAAATGAACCGACAGTGGTTGCTGTTAGTCTTGATGATAACCAAGTGGTGGCGGTGGGGAATGAAGCTAAGCAAATGCTTGGACGGACTCCGGGAAATATCCAAGCTTCAAAACCGATGCGCGACGGGGTAATTGCTGATTATGTGGTGACTGAAGCAATTTTGCGATATTTTATCCAAAAAGTTGCTGGTCGGGCAATGTTTTTTAAACCCGAGGTAATGATTTGCGTGCCGGCCGGTTGCACCCAAGTTGAAAGAAGAGCGGCGGTTGATGCGACTTTATCTGCTGGCGCCCGCCACGCCTATTTAATTGATGAACCTTTGGCAGCGGCGATTGGGGCGGGAATTCCCATCGAAATTCCTTCTGGGAATATGATTGTTGATATCGGTGGAGGGGCAACCGAGGCGGCGGTTATCTCTTTAGGTGGGGTGGTGGCTCATAAAGCCGCTCGGGTGGCCGGGAATAAAATCGATGAGGCGATTGCCAACTGGATTAGGCGCAAGCATAATTTGATTGTTGGTGAGCAAACGGCTGAGGAAATAAAGCTCAAAATCGGTTCGGCTATGCCTTTAGCTAAGGAGGAAACAGTAGGGGTTAAGGGTCGAGATTCGATTATGGGCTTGCCGAAAACTGCCACCTTAAGCTCAACTGAAGTAACTGAAGCAATCCGACCGGTTTTAAGCCAGATTATTGGGGCAATTAAGGCGGTTTTGGAGGAAACACCCCCAGAATTAGCTTCAGACATTATTGATAAGGGAATAGTTTTAAGTGGGGGGACAAGTCTTTTGCGCGGTTTCGACAAATTGGTTACCACAGAAATTGGGGTTCCGGCTCATGTCGCCGAAGAACCAATGCTTTGTGTGGTTAAAGGAACTGGAGTTGTTTTGGAAAATTTTGAGTTATACAAACGGGCGATTAGCCTTAAATAGATAATAGGTGATAGGTAATAGCTATAAGGTAAATAATTTTTGCTTGATGAGGTCATACTAGTTAAGTTTATATTCCTATAGTTTTTTGGTAAAGCGTGGATTAAAAATTTAGATTTTAAGTGAAAATCAAATTGAGAGTTAGCTTAAAATTCAAGAGTAAAAAAAATACTCAAAAAAATAGATTTAGAGATTGACATTATTATTAATAATAATCTTATAGTAAATAAGAGGAAATTTTTACCAGCCGCGGTAATTAACTTAAAACCATAAACCCAGTAATTTTTATTATAGGATTTTGAAAGAAGAAAAATTTTGTTAATTTTTTTGGAAAAAATGAATCAAAAAGACTGTTTTTGCTAAAACTTAGATTCAGAAATGGAAAAATCATCAAAAACTACCCCTAAAAAGGACGGAGACAGCGTCCAAATCCTTGGAGTAAGGGTCAATAGCACTTCGACAAGCTCAGTGCTAAAGAAAATTGGGCAAGGAATTGACGGTGGGGAAAAGACTTTTGTCGTTACTCCCAATCCCGAGTTTCTCGTCTATGCCCAAAAACATTTCTGGTTCAAATTGATACTAAATAAAGCAGATATTGCCATTCCCGATGGAATTGGCTTGGTTTGGGCTTCGCGCCTGTTGGCTTTTAGGCCACTTGTAACGCGAATTTCCGGTACAGATTTAATGGAAAAACTTTGTGCTCTGGCAGCAAAAAAGGGTTGGAGTGTTTATCTGCTGGGAGGCGCTCCCGGTGTTGCCCTAAAATCCCTAACTGCCCTAAAAAATCGCTATCCCGGTTTGAATGGTTGGGCAGAATCAGGACCAGAATTGAACCTGTCACCTGACACCTGCCCGCCCTCGGCGAGCCGAAGGCGAGGCCGGGGTCACCTATCACCTAAACAGGAAATCGCAAGAGTTGTCAGGCGTATTAATTTAAGAAAGCCCGATTTCCTGTTTATAGCCTTCGGCATGGGCAAGCAGGAAAAGTTTATTTGGGATAATTGGGATAAACTAGATGTCAAACTAGCCATGGGAGTCGGGGGAGCTTTTGATTATTTAAGCGGTCAAGTTCCCCGGGCGCCAAAATGGGTGCGCAATCTTGGTTTAGAATGGCTTTATCGTTTGTTTAGGGAGCCGTGGAGATGTAAAAGACAATTAAAGTTAATAGAATTCATCTGGCTGGTTATTAAAGAAAAATTTTCTTCTGTGATATAATTTAGGGAGAATTAACTCACACTGAAGGTGGCGAAGTCGTTTCTTCTACCTTCTTAATTCTTTCTTCGTACTCTTCCAAAGTTTCTTGTTGGCGTTTGTGAGCGCCTTGGTGGACAGTAAATTCTTCTCGCATTGCTTTAACTTCAGTTACAATCTCATCTTTCATTCCAGCAATATCGCTTCTCAGAAGGAACATCTCGTCTTTCATTCCGTCTTTAAGATTTTCCATATCAACCCACACTTTATTGCGAAGCCCGTCTAATTTAGTGTTTAACTTTCTCACCTCTACTTTGGTTATTTTGACTTCTCTTTCCAATCCACCAACTTTTTTGTCGAGCCCCTCAACATTCTTCTCGACTTTTTTAATATCCCTTTTGGTAAGAGCAGAGTTTCGAGGTGATTTCTTCATCTTAAAATCAGTATAATTAGCTGGCAATTTTTAGTCAACTGGATATTTATACTGCAAATCATATAAAGTGGTATAATTTAGAGAGAATGGGGGAAAAGATGGCGAGAGAGAATTGACTTAAGGATAATAATTGGGTAAAATTAGAAAAGGAGAAGATGGCCAAGAAAAAAGTTACAATGGAAAAAGTCTTAGGCGACCCTCGTTTTCGGGGTAAACATGTGATTGTTGTTGGCGGAAAGGTTTTTACCGCCAAGACCGGAGAGAAAGCTTCCAAAATTTTAGCTGAAGTTCGCCGAAAATATCCAAAAGAGACGCCAGCGGTTACTTATATCCCCGATGCTGACGCTCTGATTCTATGGTTTTAAAATTCCCCTACAAAAAAGAAAAATCACCAATTCTAGGGACAATTTATCGTCCCATGGCTCAAGTTTTCCTCTGGTCGGAAAAAGGAAAATACTGGAGTGAAATCTGGATGATAGTCGACACCGGAGCAGATTACACCTTGCTACCTCGTTTTTTAGCTGAAGATTTGAAAATTGATCTTGAAAAAGAATGTAAAGTTTTTTCAACCCAAGGAGTAGGTGGGAGCGAGAGAGTCTATTTTTTACCTAAAATTAAAGTCAAGTTGGGCAAATGGGAGCGGATTATTCCCATTGGGTTTTTAGAAAGAAATGAAATACCACCCTTAATGGGGCGCCACCTGTTTTTAGAAACTTTTGAGAGTCTTTTTTCTTCAGATCATAAGGTATCCTTTTGGCAAAAAAGGAAGCAAACAAAATCTTGAGGCATGATATAATTTAGAAAGAATGGGGGAGACCCGCCTTCGCCGCCTGCGGCGGCTTCGGCGAGGTAAAAGATGGCGAGAGAAAGAATT
>Ga0100394_1001844_pt1 | contig 17568 bp, 16 predicted proteins | sample CryGeymeta201518_FD_81549 | JGI IMG/M metagenome (GOLD analysis project Ga0100394, IMG submission 81549) | Groundwater microbial communities from Crystal Geyser aquifers in Utah, USA - Crystal Geyser metaG 2015-18 | ecosystem: Environmental > Aquatic > Deep subsurface > Groundwater | place: USA... | reverse complement strand
CTCCAGGTGAGACAATCATGTTCCAAGGGCGTCAATACAAATCTTACCGTGGTATGGGAAGTATTGGAGCGATGCAAAAAGGTTCTACAGACAGATATTTCCAAGATGGAACTGCATCGGACAAACTTGTACCAGAGGGGATAGAAGGTCGTGTTCCATTCCGTGGAAGTATTGCTGGAATCGTCCATCAAATGATGGGTGGACTTCGTGCATCTATGGGCTACTGTGGAAGTAAAGATATTGAAACTTTCTGGGATAAAGCAGAGTTTGTAGAGATAACAAGTGCAGGACTCAAAGAGTCTCATGTTCACGATGTTATCATTACACAAGAAGCACCAAACTACCATATCTAAAAATCGTAGCGAAGCACTACGCTTCGTGACGATTCAACTTCTCTACTCTACTCCCTCTTAATCACATTATATTTTTTACTTATAAAACTTAATATTTTTAGAATCTTTTGTGCTATATAATAATCGATTAAACTTTAGGAGTGGCAATGCATTGTTTTGATGAAATCAAAAAATACACTTCGAATTTAACACTTTTATATGTTGAAAACGATAAAGCTCTAAGAGATACAACTCTTGATTTATTGAAAGGTTTATTCAGAGAATTAGTTGTTGTAGACAACGCTGAAGATGGATATGCTTTATACACCTCCTACGCTCTAGAAAATAATAATTCCTTCGATATTGTATTAACTGCCATTGATATGCACAATATGAATGGACTTGAAATGAGTAGAAAGATTAAAGAACATAAAAAAAATCAAATCATTGTCATTTTTACAAAACATATTTCTACTGAGTATCTTCTTGAAGCTATATATATAAAGATTGATAGATTCATTATCAAACCTCTGCTTACCTTGGATGATATTAAGTCCTTTCTCATAGAACTCGCTGAAAAATCTGCTCTACAAGCTAGATTGGAAAATAAAAACTTTCTACTTCAACAACAAAGAGAGATAATAGATGAGTTCGTCTTTCTAACCATATCAGACGAATGTGGCAAAATTACAGATATTTCGCAAGCTTACTTAAACTTTACTGGATACAAAAGAGAAGAGATACTTGGTAAAAACCACAGTGTATTTAGAAATCAGGACATAGATAAATAGGTTATCAAAAACCTTTGGGATACTATTTTACAAGATAAGATATGGGAAGGGGAACTAAAAAACCATAAAAGTACAGGCGAGGAGTATTGGATACATCTTACAATCAAGCCTTTATACGATATGCATGGCAAAAAAGTTGGCTACACTTCCATCATAAATGATATAACTACTCAAAAAAGGTTAGAAGAACTCTCCACAAAAGACAAACTAACACTCTTACACAACAGAAGACATTTTGAATATTTCATAAAAAAAGAGCTCAACAACTCGACCTCCAAGAAAGAAAACATAGCCCTTCTCCTTTTAGAAATAGACCAATATCAAGAGTATAAAGGGAAATATGGGGAAATGAAAGCCCAGAAACTCCTGATTGACATCGCAACTCTGCTAAAAAAACATGTTGATTTACATACAGATGCAAAAGAAGTATTTAAAAATTCAGAAATAGAATTTGCAATTGTTCTAATGAATAAAGATGATGCGTATGTAGCACGTCTTGCAAATGAGATTTTGCAGTTAGTAACTGATTTAAAAAGAAAAAATTCTGAGAGTATGCTATCTGAGTATATCACAGTATCTATAGGGACTGCCAATCTCGATACTAAAAAATATAAGATTACAAGCAATGATTTTTATAGTTTGTGTGAGTCAAATCTCTTTAAAGCAACTAAAAGTGGAGGGAATAGCATTGTTTCAGGAATGGATAGTAAATATATAAAAAATTTAAAAAATATAGACAATATCACTAAACTTCCAAATAGAGGGGTCTTAGTGCATGATATCTCCCTTTTAAAAGAGGAGGCGATGCTGATACTTTTACATATAAATCAACTCCACGCTTTAAATGATTTGTATGGGTTTGAATTTGCAACGAAGATACTTTTAAAAAAGACAAAGGAGCTAAAACGGGTGCTCAACGAAAGTGAGAGCACCATCTATAGCCTCAACTTACAAGAATTTGCAATACTTATAACAGATAAAAAATTGTTTGATAAATACTTTTTACTTTTGAAACACTCTATTTTAATGTCTCAAAATTCGGATGAGGACAGCACAAACAATTATGCTCTTACCGATTTTACAGCAGGAATATCCTACGGGATTCAAAATATATTTAACCATGCGGACGTAGTGCTTCAAGAGGCAATCATCTCTAAAGTAAGCCATAAAACCTACAGAATAAACCAATCTGCAAAACAATTACAAGAGGATAACCTCAATAGACTCAAAGTCTATAAACATGCGCTTCATACAGGAAATATCATTCCCTACTTTCAGCCAATCGTTGATACACAAACGGCAGACATTGTAAAGTATGAAGCACTAGCGAGAATTGAAACGGATACAGGGGAAATAGTCTCTCCATACTATTTTCTAGACTCTGCTAAAGAGGATAAATCCTTTGAGCATTTCACAAGGCAAATGATGCAAAAAGTATTTAACATCTTTGCCCTGAGTGATGTTCAAATATCTATGAACCTCACTTATGAAAATATCAACTCAAAGACTATGATTGATTATATAAAAAACAGATTGGAGAAGTATGGAGGCGAGGGCATCACTTTTGAAATTTTAGAATCTGAAGATATTCTTGATTACACCGTTATTGAAAGATTTATTTTAATGGTCAAAGAGTATGGTTGTAAGGTCTCTATTGATGATTTTGGTTCAGGATACTCTAACTTTACAAATATCATTAAGCTCAATATCGACTTCATTAAACTCGATGGCTCCCTCATAGAGAAGCTTAACATAGATGAGAATGTAAAACACATGATACGCGGTCTTCTTCTCTATGCAAAAAATGCAAATATAAAAACGATTGCAGAGTTTGTCAGCTCCAAAGAGTTGGCAGATACCGTTAAAGAGTTAGGTATTGACTATATTCAAGGCTACTACTACGGTGAACCGCAACCTCCTGAATATTATGGACTCCTCTAATATGAGAGAGGTCAGATACGCAGGTTTTTGGGTTCGTTTTATCGCATCCTTTGTAGACACACTGACACTTGCACTTCCTGTTGCCATTGTTATCTACTTTATAAGTGATGGAAACTGGTTTGATTTTGCGCAGTATAAACAAAATATAGCCTATGCGATGAGTGGAAATGCCACTAAAGCACTCGCTTCACAACCCCAAACTTCACTCCAATGGGAACTACTTTTTGAAGTAACTGTCTTTCTTGTCACTCTCCTCTTTTGGAGAAGATGGCGCGGTGCAACTCCAGGGAAAAAGTTTGTTCATATCAAAATAGTTGACTTTAAAACCCATAAAGAACTTGACAACAAACAGGCAATAACCCGTGCCTTTGGTTACATTGTATCCACCCTCTTCTTTCTCATCGGCTTTATCATGGTTGCCTTTAGAGAAGATAAAAGAGCTCTTCATGACATGCTCGCAGGAACAGCTGTTATCTATGATGAAACAACTCAAAAAGAGTCCTAATTCTCTTTTTATTTCCACATGCAGTGAGATGGAAAAAACAGATACAGACCTTTTAGATGAGATTAAAAGTATATTTTCCAAAGAAAATCAATAAGATACATCTATCAAAGCTAATCATTTCCACATGCCAAAAACTTCAATAGATTAACCTACTTTAAATATATAAAAAAGTAGCTTTACTTTTGTAAAAAATATAGTTATACTTACATAAATTACATCATTAGGCAAAACAAATGTATAAAAGGTCAGCAGAAAACATTTTAAAAGAAGCTCTTAAAATCTCCCCATCTGTCTTACTCTCTGGTGCGAGACAAGTTGGAAAATCCACTCTATGCCTCTCTTTGGATAATGCATACAGAGTATTTGACAATTTAACACAAAGAGAAGCTGCATTGCATGACCCCATCGGGTATATTGCTTCATTGCCTAAGCCGATAACACTCGATGAGATACAAAAAGTACCTGAGGTTTTAGAGGGCATAAAAATTGATATTGACAAAAACAGAGTCAATGGAAATTTTTTACTTACAGGTTCAGCAAATGTACTCGATATGAAAAAAGCAAAAGATACGCTGGCGGGCAGAATCATAGAGATTCCTATGTGGCCGCTTTCTCAAAAAGAGGTACACAACAAAGCAGAAGAAAATATAATCGACATCTTATTTACTAAGGGGGTTGATGGTTTCAAGAGTAGCAAGATTTCTTATGAAAATATTTTAACTTCTGTTGTAAATGGAGGATATCCTGAGGTTCTTAAGATAGATTCTGCAAGAGGAAAATCTCTTTGGTTCAAATCCTATATCAGCACCTATGTGGAGAGAGATATAAGGGATGTTGGAGAACTCAGGGACATCTCTTCATTCATACGATTTTACAACATTATCGCCCCTAGAAGTTGCGGACTGCTTAACAAATCAGACTTAGCTTCAGATGCAAATTTATCCGAGCCGACAATCAATAACTATCTCAGTATGCTTGAGATGATTTACCAAATATCACTCCTTCAACCCTACAGTTCAAATATATCTAAACGATTTATAAAATCACAAAAACTCTTTATGACAGATAGCGGAATCTATTGCCATCTACTTGGCATAAACAATGCGAACGAGCTAATAAACTCCACTCATAAAGGGGATGTGATTGAAACTTTTGTATACAGTGAATTACTCAAACATGTTGGTTATAGCGAAACTCTTCCCAAGCTCTACCACTACAGAACAAACGATAAAAAAGAGATAGATTTCATAGTTGAAAAGGGTGATAAAATCCTTGCCATAGAGGTAAAATCTTCGCAAACTATAAAGATAGATGCGTTTAAACATATTATAGATTTTCAAAATAAATCATCTCAAAATATACTCGGTATTGTATTTTACGGTGGAGATGACATCCTCTCATTTGGAGATGCACAACAACAAAGATATGCACTTCCTTTAAATCTATTTTTTTAAAGTGCTTCATTTTGTCGTAAAAACAACTATTGTTTATAAAAAAAGAAGTGATAAAAGCCCTAGTTTTCCACTTATTTTTACATTCTAAAGAGAATGCAATTATAAATTATTTTTATATTACTGTAAGTCATTTTAGATAAAATTACAGCATATTTTATCTTGGAGAAAGAAAATGGATTTACAGACAAAAGCACTACATGCTGGCTATGAGAAAGATTCACAGGGGACAATGGCTGTTCCTATCTACATGACAACTGCTTATGAATTTCGTGATGTTGAACATGCTGCAAATTTGTTTGCCCTAAAAGAGTTAGGCAATATCTACACACGTCTGAACAATCCAACTACTGATGTTTTTGAGAAGCGTTTTGCAGAACTAGAGGGCGGAGAAGCGGCACTTGCAACTTCAAGCGGAATGAGTGCAATCTTTTTTGCTATTGCAAATGCTGCTGAAGCAGGTGACAACATCGTATGTGCGAAACAACTTTATGGTGGAAGTTTAACGCAAACTGCACATACAATCAAACGTTTTGGAATCGAAGCGAGATTTTTTGATGTGCATCAACCAGAGCAGATTGAAGCACTTGTAGATGAGAAGACAAAAGTTATCTTTTTTGAGTCTTTAACAAACCCTAGTATTGATGTGGCAGATATTGAAGCTATCACTACTATCGCAAACAAATATGGAATCTTAACAGTTGTAGATAACACAGTTGCTACTCCTGTTTTATGCCGTCCTTTTGAGCATGGAGCGGACATCTCAGTTCACAGTGCATCTAAATATACAACAGGGCAAGGTCTTGCTATCGGCGGGATTTTAGTAGAGAGAAAAGGTCTTCTTGAAAAACTAAAAGGAAATGCACGTTACGCTCATTTTAATGAGCCAGATCACTCTTACCACGGTTTAGTTTATGTGGATGTTCCTCTTCCTCCTTTTACACTTCGCGCACGTCTCTCACTTCTTCGTGATTTAGGTGCAGTTGTATCTCCATTTAACTCTTGGCTTTTTATTCAAGGGATGGAGACACTTTCACTTAGAATGAGAGAACACTCTAAAAATGCTCAAGAGCTTGCAGAATTTTTAGAGTCTCACCCTAAAGTAAAAAAAGTGAACTATCCAGGACTCAAAAGTAACTCAAACTATGCAAACGCACAAAAATATTTTCAAGGCGGAGCATGTTCAGGACTTTTAAGTTTTGAAGTAGAGAGTTTAGAAGAGGCGACTAAAATTGTAGATGCGACTGAGCTTTACTCTTTAGTTGTGAACATAGGTGACTCAAAATCAATCATCACGCACCCTGCTTCTACAACACATCAACAACTAAGCCAAGAAGAACTTTTGGCATGTGGAGTTCCAGCTGGACTTATCAGAATCTCTTGCGGATTAGAGTCTATAAAAGATTTAATCGCAGATATAAAACAAGCTTTAGAAGCGTAACCCACCATAGAAATACTCTAAGGGGCTGGATTTTCAGCCCCTTAGAGACCTTTTTACCCCAATCAAAATTTGCATTAAGTCATTTTCGCTAAAATAACACTACTATTTTTTGGAGAAACAAGAATTTGTCACTGAACCTACAAACCTATACAGAACATTTTACAAACCCTCTCTATCTCGATAGTGGTCGTATTTTAGAGCCTTATGATACTACGTATGAGACCTATGGCACTTTAAACGAAGAGAAAAGTAATGTCATTGTAGTTTGTCATGCGCTTACGGGTTCACATCACGCCGCAGGTACCTATGCTGATGATAATAAAACTGGCTGGTGGAATGGGCTGATAGGTCCAAACAAAGCTGTAGATACGGACAAATATTTTGTAATCTGTGCCAATGTCATAGGAAGTTGTTTTGGTTCAACAGGACCTATGAGTCTTATGCACCCACACCATGATCACTATCGCTACAAATTTCCAGTTGTCACCATCAAAGATATGGTAAAAGCACAGAGAATTCTTTTTGACAGACTCGATATTCATCATGTACATGCAATCATCGGTGGCTCTATGGGTGGTATGCAAGCACTTCAGTTCGCGATTCACTACCCAAAATTTGCGACTAAAATCATCGCAATGGCAACAACCCATGCTACGCAACCTTGGGCGATAGCTTTTAACAAAGTGGCCCAAGAAGCAATCCTCAAAGACCCTGATTTCAAACAAGGCTACTATGACCCTGAGGTGATAAAAGAGCAAGGGCTATCGGGTATGGCGATTGGCAGAATGGCAGGACATTTAAGCTTCTTGTCACATGAGTCAATGAAGAGAAAATTTGATCGTGAGTATAAAAGCACCGATGGACTCTATGAGCTTTTTGGTAAATTTCAAGTGGAGTCCTACTTGGAATACAACGGAAATAACTTTGCAAAATGGTTTGACCCGCTGACCTATCTCTATATCATCAAAGCTATCAATATCTTTGACCTCTCACGTGGTTATGATTCTCTCGCTGAGGCACTCCAAAAAGTTCAGACAGAGCTTCATCTTATCAGCTTTAGCAACGACCTCTTGTTTAAAAGCTATGAGATGAAAGAGATAGATAACGTGCTGAGTGAGATAGGAAATACAAACCACACTTACCTCGATATAGAGAGTGACTATGGACACGATGCATTTTTGGTAGAACTAGATAAATTTGATACGCATATAAAGGAGATTCTCCATGGCTAAAGAGAAGTTTGAAACAAAATTAGAGAGTGCAAAACAGATATTAGAGACGCTAATGAATCCTGAAATCACACTCGAAGAGAGTGTAAAAGCGTATGAGAAAGGGATGAGTGAACTTGCACAAGCGAGTAAAATGCTCGAAGAGGCACAGATAAAAATCACTGAGATTAAAAGCAACTAAGGAACGAGATTGAGAGCAGCTGTTTTACAACTAAGTGCACAAGGTTTAAGCAGTACAAAACTCTATAACTATATACGCATCGCCCATAAAAAAGGGGTTCGGGTTTTAGTTCTTGGAGAGTATATTCTCAACCCATTTTTTAAAGAGCTAGAGGCGATGTCTATCTCTATGATTCAAGAGCAGGCGGCACAACAGACAACCATTTTAAAAGAGTTATCTACAACCTACCAGATGACAATCATCGCACCTTTGATAATAGTCAAAAACAAAAAAATCTATAAAACCGTTGCTAAATTTGCTCCAAACTCAACCACCTACTACCAGCAACAGATTCTCATCAACTACCCACACTGGAATGAAGAGAAGTTCTTCGCCAATGAAGTGAAAAAACTTCAATCTCCTATGATTTTTAAAGTGGATGGATTTAAGTTTGCGGTTATGAGTGGGTTTGAGTTGCATTTTGATGAACTCTGGCACTCTGTCTCCGCTAAAAATGTGGATTGTGTTGTAGTTCCAAGTGTCTCGACTTTTGACTCTTACGAGAGATGGAAAGCGCTTATTTTGTCTCGTGCCTTCACACACAACTGCTATATTTTAAGAGCAAACCGTATAGGCGAATACAAAGAGAAAGATTTGAACTGGAGCTTTTACGGAGACTCTATTTTAGCTTCACCCGATGGAGAGCTCCTCTCACATTTGGGCAATAAAGAGGAGCTTATGCTCGTAGATATGAGCCACACAGAAGTCGTCCAGTCTCGCCGTGCATGGGGTTTTAAAGAGATGTTAAACAGAAGAGTTTAACACCAAAACACAAAATTATAAAGGCTTTCTTATGATGCAATATTTTCACAGACAAGTACAACTTTGGGGAGAAGAGACGCAGATGCTCCTTCAAACAAAAAGAGTAGCCATCATAGGTTCTGGAGGTCTTGGAAGCTCCTTAGCTTTTGCTTTGGGAGCGAGCGGAATAGGTGAAATCCACATGGTGGATTGTGATGAAGTAAGCCATCACAACATTCACCGCCAAATCGCTTTTAAGCTCGGGGATGAAAAGAAAAACAAAGCAGTTATCAATGCACAAATTATCCAAGAGAGATCCCATTTTGTAAAAGCATTTGCACATGAATGCGATTTTAATGCCTTCTCACAAAAAGGGATTGAAGTCGATTTGATTCTCGATGCAACAGATAATCTTCCAAGCCGTGGAGAGATTAACGCCTATGCAAAAACAAAAGCTCTTCCTTGGGTCTATGGGAGTGTAGAGGCTTTTCACGGGCAAGTCGCTTTTATAGAGGAGTCCTCATTTAGTGATGCTTTTAAAATTATAAAAAAAGCACCTGCAGGGATTGCCGCACCTATCGTGATGCATATCGCCTCACTACAAGCAAATCTAGCACTAAGATATTTAGCAGGACTCACTGTTAAGAAAGATTTGCTCTACTATCTCTGCTTTAATGATGAGGGTGAATTGATTACGCAAAAATTTGGACTTCCAAAAGCGTAAGATTTAAAACTCTTTGTGTGTTTGAGAGTTGGCATGTGGAAATATTTCCACATGCCAAAAAAGAGAAGGTTACATTGAAGAGAAGATTAGAAAGAAGCGATATGTCGAGAAACTAAACGAATATCTTCTGCGCTCAATTTAGAGACTTGACCATGCATAATAGCTTTAAACTCGCCACCGTATGTTCCATTTTGATAACCGACTAATGCCGCACTTACACGCTCAGCCGACTAACCATTAATAACTTGCGATTTTCCAAGTGCTGTATTTTTTGCATTGTGTCCGTGACAACTTGCACACGCTCTAAAGATGGTTGCACCATCATTTTGTACCACTTTTTTTGGCTCACTTAGTACAAGTTCTTGGGACTTCTCTTTAAAAATTCCATCTGCTGAAACTTTTTGCAAGATATTTATATCATCACTGCATCCAGTAAATAAAAAAAGTAATATCGTTAAGGTTATGAGTTTCACACTAGCTTCCTTGTTCAAAATTATATTCTTACCTCTTTTTTGTTTAACAAAAGTGTTATCTTATCCATATCTACTTTAATTAAAAATATCCACTTTATTAATAAAACAAAAAACCACAAAAAGAGGAGCGGTAAAAGTATGGTTTGAACAATAAAAACGGTTATGAGCTGAATTATATTTTGTGAAGCCTCTTCTATGTTGTTTTGCACGGCGCTAAGCTGTTTTGAGATATTAAAGCTCCCTGTCAACTCATCATATTTAGAGCGAACGTCTCCAAAAAAACCACTGCTTTTTTTAGACTCTACTAACATTGTGCTTTGATTCTGAATCTCTTCTAATTTTACTTTTGTATTTTCCACCACCGCAGAGGAAGCTGTGTACTCTGGCTGTAAAACAGAGGTGTATAAAAGAGAGGAGCTATAGATAAACAAAATGGCTCCGAAGCGAAGGAGAAAAAGAAGCGCAAACACTTTAAGCGAAAAGATAAAAAATGTGTAGTTGGATGCTTTTTTAAACCAGAGCAGAAGAAGAGAGAGACCGACACTCGCTATGAGGGCAATTTGTAAAAACATCTTTGAGCTCAGCACCAGTAACAACTTTTGAATTCCCAAAGAGACAGAAGAGGCTAACATCACCCATGAAAATCGTTCCACCATGTCATTGAATGGGTCAAGTACCTCTCCGATACTAAAATTAAGCCCCACCCCAACAGGTGTAAAAGAGAGTTCTGTGCCTTGAATAAGGGAGATAATTGCGTTGAGACCTTTTGCCAAACCAAAAGATATCATCGCTCTATTAAAAGTCTCATCGTGGAGCTTTAGAGCCGTTTCGTCAAGATGTATTGTCATACTAAAAAGTAAAAGTAGGAGCAAAACCACACTCACAAAAATTCTCATAAAGACTCCTATCATCATCGCAAAGAGATTTTGGATATAATATCACGATTTTATAAGGACACGACTTAGACTATGAATTTTGAACCCTATCCATTTGAAAAACTAAATATTTTACTTGATGAAATTACGCCAAATCCTAACTATAAGCCATCTGTTTTGACGATTGGTGAGCCTCAGTTTGAGACGCCTGATTTTATACAAAAAGCACTTTGTGACAGCTCTGCTTTGCTTAGAAGATACCCTAAAACTTCTGGCGAGGAGAGTCTCGTTGAAGCTCAATTGGAATTTGTTTCTAAAAGATTTAACACACAACTCAAAACAGAACAAATTATTCCAACTTTTGGAACAAGAGAGGTACTCTTTAACTTTCCACAATTTTTACTTTTTGATGTAAAAGAGCCTGTTATGGCTTTTACAAACCCTTTTTATCAGATTTATGAGGGTGCGGCTATCGCCTCCAAAGCAAAAATGATTCTTTTAAATATGGATGAGAGTAACCAGTTTAAACCCGAGAGAGATGAAGAACTTTTAGCGCAATGTGACCTTGTTATCCTTAACTTTCCAAACAATCCAACTGGTTCTACCCTCACTGTAGAGGAGCTTGGTGTGTGGGTTTCACTCGCCCTAAAACACGATTTTGTGCTTATCAATGATGAGTGCTACAGTGAAATTTATACGGACAAGCCAATTCCCTCTCTTCTTGAGGCTTCCACTTCTGTAGGAAACAGTGATTTTAAAAATGTTTTAGTCATCAACTCTATCTCTAAACGCTCCTCTGCACCAGGACTTCGTTCAGGTTTTATCGCAGGAGATGCGGCTATTTTAAAAGAGTATATGAAGTACAGAACCTACATAGGGTGTGCTTCTCCACTTCCTCTTCAAAGTGCCGCAGCCGCTGCATGGAGAGAAGAGGAGCATGTTGCCCTCTCTCGAGCTGTTTATAAAAAGAACTTTGAGTTAGCAAAAGAGATTTTAGACATAGAGATTCCACATGCCACTTTTTACATCTGGCTCAAAGTCAAAAACCCACTCGAATTTACAAAAAAACTTTATAAAGAGTACAATGTAAAAGTACTCCCTGGAGAGTATCTCGCACGAGAAGATGCAAAGGGAGCAAATCCTGGCAAAGATTTTGTCCGTATTGCTTTAGTTGAAGAGAGTGAAAAGACCAAAGAAGCTTTGCTTAGAATAAAGGAGTGTTTACAATGCGTAAAATAGATGATTTAAAAGCGAAAGTTTTAAAGGCACAAGAAAATTCGGACTTAGCTTCGCTCTATGTTTTAGAACAGCAGGCACATGAGATTTTTGATGAAGAGACACTCCATGGTTTTTATGCAAACATCCTTGATTTGGCACTCGAACGCTTAACAGACATCTTAGAAGCACACAGAGTAATGGATATGAATGAGGTTCAGGATTTTACAACACTTAGAGCACTCTATGAGTACGCAACTGAACACTACAGTGCTGGTCAAATGGCGGATGCAAGTGCTCTTTATGAAGTACTAAGCGGATTGAGCAATGATAAAAAGTTTTCAGACTCTCTCAAGTTTCACTGGATTGCCTCTGCACAAAACATCTCTTTGGATGATTTTATCTCAGAGATTGCAGACCTTGACGCGACAGAAAAAGCAGGCACTTTTTATATAAGTTGCTTCTCTAAAGAGGCACAAAAATTGCTAGACAAACCCCAAATAGAGAGGGAGTAACTATATGAAAATTCACTTTATCGGAATTGGCGGCATCGGTATCTCAGGACTTGCACAATACATGCATTACCAAGGGCATGAGGTAAGCGGTTCAGATATTTCAGACTCCCTTCTTACAAAAAACTTACGAAAACTAGGGATAAAAGTAACAGTTCCACATGCCAAAAGTGCTATAAGTGATCAGGATTTAGTAATCCACTCAGCGATTATCTCTCCCTTAAATCCAGAGATACTCCAAGCAAAAGAGAGAGGTATCGAAGTTTTAGCACGACGTGAAGCACTGCTTAGAATCCTTAACAAATCAAAAGTTTACTCTGTTGCAGGCGCACATGGAAAAAGTACAACGACGGCTATCTTAGCATCTATCATGCAAGGCTCGGCGATTATCGGCGCTGAGTCCAAAGCATTTGGTTCTAATGTAAGATACGATGAGACAACGGATGTAATGCTTTTTGAAGCAGATGAGAGTGATGGAAGTTTTATCAACTCCAATCCACACTGCGCCATAGTGATCAATGCTGAACCTGAGCACATGGAGTATTATGACTACAATTACGATAGATTTTATGACTCCTACACAAAATTTATAAGCTCTGCACCTTGCCGTGTTTTAAATGCAGAAGACCCATGTTTAGGGACACTCGTCGAGAAGATAGATGCGCATTGGCTCTACCCAAGCCGTGATATTGACAATCTAGAGTTCATCCTGATTGAGGATGAACCGCATACACGCTTTACCTTAAAAGATTTGGGCACTTTTAATGTCTGGGGATTTGGAAGACATATCGCAATCGATGCCTCTTTAGCGATTTTAGCGGCACATTAGTCTATGAATATAGAGGAGATTCGAACGAATATTCTTACTTTCAAAGGTATCAAAAAACGCTTTGATATTGTAGGTTCACAAATAGACAATGTCATTATTGATGATTATGGTCACCATCCAACAGAGATTAAAGCAACTTTTCAATCTGTGAGAGAGTATGCGGCACTCAAAGGTTTTGACAAGATTACAGCTATCTGGCAACCGCATAAATACTCTCGCACTATCGATAATCTCGAAGAGTTTATCAAATGTTTCCAAGGTGCAGAGGAGCTCATTATCCTCCCTGTTTGGGCGGCAGGTGAAATACCAAGAGATATAGATTTCAAAGAGAAATTTAAAGGCTACAACCTTACAATGGCAGATACGATAAAAAGAGAGAAAAACAGTATCACTATCATTAAAGACAAAAAAGATTTACAGACTTTAGATAAGGGTCTCATCATTGGCTTTGGAGCTGGAGATTTAACCTATCAAATTAGAGGAATCGCTTAATGGCATATATCGCAGGATTGGTAATTACAGGGCTTTTCTTTTTAAGCCTTCACTACTTTACAGAACTAAAAACTTCTCAAAAAGCAACTGTTACGGCTATTGTTTTGAGCATTATTTTATCAGCAGTCGCTTTTAATGCCTATAGCACTGCCCAAAGAGAGAGCATGATGAAGGCAGTCATAAAATTCAATCAAAATAAAACTATCCGTTGTGATGGGGTGGATGTAAACAACTCTTTATACAGTATCAGTATAGGGACCTACACGTTTATAGGTAAAGAGAACACTCCCAACTACGGACAGATGATTAGTGCATCCACTTGCGAGTAGAGAGTCAACCATCTAAAATTGAGTTGCTTATCGCTCAACTCGATTTAAACGAGCATATCAACGCCTTCAAATACTTCTTTTCAAGAGAACATTCGCTCTATATCGAGGGCGATCAAGAGCTTCACTTTCGCTACATCAAAGCACTCGATGCCATTGAGTTTAAAGCACCTCCAAAAATCTCAGACTTTACTAACATCTTAGGACACCTTAAAAAAAGAGGTGTTTTGAACTTTGAACAAGTTTTTGAGATTGTAAAAATTGTACGCTACTTCAGATACTTTAAAAACCGTGAACTCGATGGTATCATCGGTGAGTGGATGAGTAAGTTTGTCATCGATGAAAGATTTTTAGAGATAGAAAAGTACTTCACGCATGATGGCAAGTTTGAAGAGAATCTCGATGAGACACTTTTCAAACTCTCGCAACGTATCAAAGAGCATAAGAGCAGTATGAATGAGTCACTCAAAAGAGTGATGTCAAGCTCAAAACTTGCAGGATATTTAGTGGATTCCCAAGTCCATTTTATCAATAATGAGGAGTCTCTTTTGGTGCGTGGCGGATTTAACCATGTTCTCAAAGGTGCGGTCATCTCAAGAAGTACAGGCGGATTTTTCTACGTTTCCCCTGACATTATTTTAAAAACAAAAGAGTCTATTCGCTACATTGAGCAAGAGAGAGAGGCAATTTTTTACACCTATGCCAAAGAGTTCTCTTCAAAACTGACAGAACTCCTTAGCTTTATAGCTTTCATAGACAAAGAGTTTACGAAGTTTGACAACTACCAAGCCAGAGTTCTCTTTGCCAGAAGTAAAAACTACCAAATACACAAATCCAAAAGTGACTCGAGAATCATTTTAGATGGTTTTATGCACCCTGCTCTACACAAACCAAAACCTATCCATGTTGATTTTTCTAAAATTATATTGATGATAACAGGTGTCAATGCAGGTGGAAAGACGATGCTTCTTAAGTCGATTCTCTCTGCTGCTTTTATGGCTAAATATATCATTCCTATGAAGATTAATGAGAACAAATCCCATATAGGCTCCTTTAAAGTTATCTCCGCCATCATCGATGACCCGCAAAATGTCAAAAATGACATCTCTACTTTTGCAGGTCGTATGCAGGAGTTTTCCCGTATCTTTGAAAACAGGGCTGCCTTAGTTGGAGTCGATGAGATTGAGTTAGGTACAGATAGTGACGAAGCAGCGGCTCTCTTTAAAGTAATTCTCGATGATTTAGTCTCCAAGGGTCAAAAAGTAGTTGTAACCACACACCATAAAAGACTCGCAGCACTGATGGCTGACCGTGAAGATGTGGTACTTATGGCAGCTATCTATGATGAAGCGGCTAGACTCCCAACCTACGAATTTATGCAAGGAATCATCGGAAAGAGTTACGCCTTTGAGACAGCAAGCCGCTATGGCATCTCAAACAAGATAGTCAATGAAGCCAAAAGTGGTTATGGCGATAACTCGGAGCGACTCAACCTTCTTATAGAGAGAGGTTCACAGCTTGAACGTGAGCTCAAACAAAAGCACAAACAAGTGGATGAGAAACTCGACGAATTGCACAAAAAAGAGCTCAATCTCCAAGAGGAGCGAGAGAAAATCTTTCTTGAGTTGCAAGAGCAAAAAAATGCCCTTATCAAGAGTTATGAGGTAGCTATTTCTGAGGCGAAGTTAGCCGCAAAAGCGGGGGATACCACAGCAATACATAGAGCCATGAGTAGAGCCAACAAAGAGCTTCCAAAAGAGAAGAAAACCCAAAATGTTCGGCATGTGGAATTTAAAGTGGGAGACACGGTAAAGTACCACAGCAAAAAAGGTGTCATCATCTCTTTAACAGATAAAAAAGATGCGATGATAGAGGTAGAGGGGATGCGACTTCGTGTGCAGACAAGCCAGTTAAAGCATACGCAAATCATTCCACAAAAGCCAAAAACAGACTTCAAACTTAATGTACAAAAAAGAGCTGGACTCAAGTGTGACTTACATGGAATGCGAGCCGAGGAAGCCGAAGAGGTTTTAGATACCTTCCTCTCAGATGCACTTTTAAATGGCTGGGATGAAGTAATTATTTATCACGGCATTGGAACTGGAAAACTCTCTTATGCTGTGAAAAACTTCCTCAAAACACACCCAAAAGTGAAAAAGTTTGAAGACGCGCCTCAACATATGGGTGGCTTCGGTGCAAAAATTGTCACGCTCTAAGATGAAGCGTTAATGCAAATCATATTTGAGAACTCTGATTTTGTTATTTTTGACAAACCCGCAGGGCTTAACTTTCATAGCGAGGATAACGAGGCAGGCTTTGTAGTTTTAGCAACCAAACAGCTCAATCTCCCTCAACTCTACAGTGTCCACCGCCTTGATAAGATGACATCGGGTTTAATCATCCTTGCAAAATCGAGCGAAATTGCCAATACCTTTGCAAAACTCTTTGAAGCCAAAGAGATACAAAAATTTTATCTAGCTCTGAGACTAAGAAAACCGAAAAAAAAGCAGGGTTGGGTCAAAGCAGATATGGCAAGTTCACGAAGAGGAACCTATAAACTCATAGCAACCAAAGAGAACCCAGCCATCACCCAGTTTATCAGCACCTCTCTTCGTGTGGGAGAACGCCTCTTTTTAGTAAAGCCACACACAGGCAAAACACATCAGATACGCGTCGCCCTCAAAAGTATTGGTGCACCCATCGCAGGCGATATTCGCTATGCAAATGCCGAAGAAGCAAAAATGGAGGAGCGAGGCTATCTACACGCTTTTGCACTCCACTTTAAGATGAGAGAAAAAGAGTTTACTTTTGTCTGTGCACCGCAAAATGGCGAAAGATTTTTATCAGAAGAGGCAAAAGAGCAAATAAAATTGTGGTCTGCGCCTTGGAAGATTATAAATTAAGCAGTTTTTTTATGTTACTTCCATAAAAGTTTGCTATAATTCGCGCAATCAAATATTGCTCTTACAAAAGCAATGTTTTCAAACAAAAAAGGTAGGTAGGGTGAGAGATGCAAAAAATTAGTTTAAGTAAGAAGATTAGTGCTGGATTTATATTCATGCTACTGATTATTTCAATTATGGGTGGAATAGGTTATACAAGTATTGCAGATGCAATAGAAAACTCAGAAAAACTAGCTAAAGAGTATATGCCAGAAGTTGAGATAGCTGGACATATTAAAGAGAATTTCTCAGAAGCTCGTATTGAAGTATCGAAATTTCTCTTCAGTGAAGAGAAAGCATATAAAGAGGATGCAGATAAACATTTTGCACTCACACACAAATACATTGATGAGGCAAAAGAGTTAGTCAAACAATACCCTCATTTAGTAAAACTAAACGAGGCAATTGTTCCAACGCAAGAGAAAATAGAAGCGTACGAAGATGCAGTCGCAGAAGTGGAGAAAGCTTTTAAGACAAAAGATATCGCCCGTGTAAGCTTGGATAAAAATGCAAAAGTCTATATAGAATT
>Ga0100394_1001841_pt1 | contig 17576 bp, 13 predicted proteins | sample CryGeymeta201518_FD_81549 | JGI IMG/M metagenome (GOLD analysis project Ga0100394, IMG submission 81549) | Groundwater microbial communities from Crystal Geyser aquifers in Utah, USA - Crystal Geyser metaG 2015-18 | ecosystem: Environmental > Aquatic > Deep subsurface > Groundwater | place: USA... | reverse complement strand
TCGATACTACAAACGCATGGACGCAGGTTAAGTCTGGTATTGGGTCACCTGATGGATTAACAGTTCAGAATTTGCGTGGTGGATATGCAAAGGCGGTGAATGGCGCAGGTGATGACGAGTACTACGGATATACGTCCAAATATAGCCTAGCAACGCTAGAGGCATTGAAGCTGACGTGGTTTCAGACACAGATAATGGTCAAGGATGTTAGCGAAGCGGACTTGTTCGTAGGCTTAATGACTCCTGCGGCGACAACCGGTATTTTTGATGCAAGAGTTGACAGCATAGGGTTTTACCTTGTTGATGGTTCTGGGCTACTGTATTGTGAGACAAATAATACATCAACACCAACGCAAGCGTCAACAGGTATTACCTTGGAAGATTCAACGGTATATAAAATAGGATTTGTTGCGGTGGGAGTAACGGCGGTCTACTTCTATGTGAATGGGACCTATATTAAAACAAGCACAGCTAACATACCGACAGCGGCTTTGGCAGTTGCATTTGGGCTTAGAAATGGAACTGGGGCGGCGAATGAACTAAGTATAAACACGATCAACGTAGGATTGGAAAGGTGATAAAAATGGCAAAGAAAGAAAAGACAGGGAAAATTCCCTACGCAAGAGAGAAAAAGGGTTTCTTAGAGGAAACAGGTGCTAGTGGAGAAGCAAGGCATAATCCGAAAGCCCCTTCTAGCAATGTGCCGTACAAGCGGAAAAAGGCTGATTTTTTGGAAGAAACAGGAACAGACGATCATCCAAGATTCAGAACAGGGAAGTAACTTATGTGGACACTAGAAAGGAAGGGCGGGTCTGTGGCAAGGAAAAATTTTAACGCAAAAGATTCAGAATCAGAGAAATACGGTGGTATAGTCAATAACCCCCGCATAAATGCAGGAGTATCCGCCACGAAAATTCTTATGAAGGGCAAGCCCAAGAAAAAAGGCGGAAGAAAGAAAACCAAGAAAGGGAAGTGAGTCTATGCCAGCAGTTAGCAAATCCCAAAGACGCTTAATGGCAATCGCAGAACATCATCCTAGCAAGATTTTTAAGAAAAACAAAGGCATACTCGATATGTCTAAGAAACAGTTAAAAGAGTTTGCAAGCACAAAAGAATCTAGATTGCCAAAACAAGTTAGAAAAAAGAAACCATTAACCAAGTTAACCAAAAAGAAAAAGTAGGTCATGCCCCATGTTTAGAGTTGCGTTTAATTCGATAATAGCCTCGTCGTACTCGTTATTTGCGAGGTTATCGCAACTAATATATGGGGCGATAATCAGCGACTGGAAAATGTTCCCGATCTACTACATTGTTTTGGATAGTTGCATCAGTTACGATCAGATTTCAGCATGTCAGGTCCAACCTGACGTCAAGATATATCAGGACGAGAAGGGTGCGGTTATAGGGTATATTGGTGATGATGGATATATAAATACAGATGATTGGTGTGCGCATATAACGCTTGAGGGAAGCATCATCATCTTTGGTCCCGCCGATGATCCCTATGGAAGAATCTGTATAATAAGTCCACTGAATACAGTAATTAATAATTTGTCGGTAAATGGTCAACCTATCGAGGTAGTAGTTATCCCGCCGAGTGCAGTTGATTTTACCGAATTTAACGTGAGATGGACGAACAGTTCATATCCAAATAGTTGGTTCGTGCCATCTCCACCAGTATCAATTCAACTACATTATGACGACAGTAATGAACCTTATGTAACAACTCATTATTTTGTTCAGAATGTTGCCAGATATGACATGGCAAGATATAATTGTAAATATGTACAAAATGGGGTTGAAATAGGAACTTTTAATTCTGTTCCAACGATAGTGTCCAATTCGACATTGCGTATGCAGATCGACAAAGCGTGTTGGTTATTATCAATAATTAAACACAAAGCAGAGAATGAATATGAGCCATCAGCTTTTTACTTATTTCGTAAGAGTAGTTATACCGGGTGAGAACTAACGAGGATATCGCATGAGAAGCCCAATTAAATATTTACGCATAGAAAATTTCGCCCTTGGCTCATCACCAGATGGTGCATTGCGTAAAGATAAATTATACACATTGAGAAGATTGAAGAACTTTTATATTGATTACGAGAGTGGTAGATTGGTTGTTAGAAAGGGATATACCAAATGGAACGCTATCGAGTTACCCGCGCAGTCAACGCAACTATACCATTTCTTAGATATAGATGGAAACGAGAAGATAATAGCAATTAGTAATAATAGGTGGTATGTAGTAAGCCAAACATCTGCACCGTCAATGATAAGAGACGAGGTAGCAACGGCGCACAGACCAGTTTTGACATGGGAGAAGCGCTGTTTGTTTGGAACGGACATAAATGTATACTGGACGGATAATTATTACATAGACACGGCTACCAAGAGTTTTGTTCTTGGAATTGAGAAACCAGAAGAACCTTTAATCCCAACCGTGCAAACTGCTCCAGGGCAAATGGTGAAAACATTTCCACATGGGATTGAATTAAATGATACTACACATAGAAAGATAAGTTTTGAGATTATACTGACAAAGAAGATAACGACTGATAAGATTACGCTTTATTTGCAAACATCCCCCACGCAGAATACAGACAAATCCATATCTAGCGTTAAGGTAGGTCTTTATAAAAATAGTTCAGAAAGTCCATCAACAGAATTATATGATAGTCTATCTCAAAGTAATTGGGTAACTCTTTCAATGATTCCATCATCACCAAATTGGGTGGAATTTGTATTGCAAGGCGTAACTACATTAGAGGCTGGTACGTATTGGGTAACACTTGAGGGGAGCGGGAATTATTACGAAAAATTTATATCAGGGTTAATGTCTATAAGTGCTTTTTATATAAATGTGGCCTCACCTACAAACTATATTATAAAGGTTTATGATCACTCAAGTAGTACGTGGGGGTTATTCTCTGGCAGTGAAGGAATTTTCTATTTAGGGGGGTTAGTAGTAAGTTACACTTTTGATTATGTATACACTTATTATAATACGCAATATGGGATTGAATCTCGACCAAGTATGTATTTAAGAACCGACACAAAACAACAGGGACAAGTAATAGAATTAACAGCGCCTGCTTCGGTAGACCCCCAAGTTGATAATTATCGCATTTATAGGCGAATACTTGCCGCGAATGATCAGACAAACATCGACCCGTCATTGGTTTTAGATACTTATAGATTTGTTGCTAGCGTTGCTATTGGCGATAGTTGGCAAGATCAGGTGAGCCAATCAGGGCTAGGTGCAGAATTGCAGACAGCCGATCACTACACCATCAGGGATACAGACGATACTGGGCAGGGCTTGCGTAGTACAGGATTAATACCTTATATCTGGACTGTCTGGAAAGGACGTATTTGGTTTGTTGAGGAACACAAGAACATTCTCTATATGTCCAAAAAGCTGACGGAAGATGGGGCTAGTGGCATGACAGGCGATCCGATACCTGATTTCTTTCCATTGGAAAACAAGTTAGAGCTTGGTTATCCGTATGATGTAGTGGCACTCATGCCATTGCAGAGTAACCAGCTTGCTATTTATTACAAGAATGGGAGCATTTGGCTTCTCTGGGGAGCCGACAGCGTAAAGAATCCGCCTGATGACTATTCGCTGATAGAGATGGCTGCTGTTCAGGGTGCGGTTGGCGTGCAGGGGGTATGTAATATCAAGGGAAGACACGCATACCTTTCTAGGAATGGCATATACGTCTTTAATGGCACACCTGACCCCGAATACATCAGCGAAGGCATACAGACAATCCTAGACGGTATTACAGACACTAGTTTGGCTATATCCGTGCTTATATCACTAGGAAACGAGCTATGGTGTTTGCTTGATACCGACAATGACGGGGCGAGAGACACGGTTTACATATTGGATTTACAGAGATCAATCCCGACTTGGCGGTCTTATGAATACAAGGACGTGCTTACCGATTTCGTAGTTCGTAATGCAGGTGAAACGTCAAGGACAATACTTGCATCGTCAGGCATGGTTGACAGGTATTATCTCTTTGAGTTAGAGGACGGACAGACCGATGACAGTTTCCCTATAGACAGCATGATGGAAATACATAAACTCCAACTATCAAATAGGATTATGATTGCGGAAATATCGCTAGCGGCTTACTATCCGTCAACGCCATCTATCTATCAAATAACATTGACAGATCATGCAGGTAGCGAAACAAAGTTTACGTTGAATCCAAAATCCAGTTTTGACATAAGAGGACATAAATCTGGGTTGCGAGGGGTATCACCTGTGAGTTTAAGGACTCGAGTAGAACAAACAAGCATTGATGCAAACGAGTTAATAGCGGTTAATGTTGGTTTTATTGAAAAGTAAGGGATTATGATGGAAAACACATTATTGCAAATATTTTCAGTGATATTGCCTACGGTTGTAACAATATTATTAGCTTTGCTGAGTTTGGCAGCTAACGAGCTAAAGAAAAAGATTAAACAAGAGCAGGTTAAGTCTGCGCTAGAGATGGCGATTACAATTACAGAAAGTGTAGTCAATAGTCTGAATAAAACCACAGTACCAGCATTACGTGAGGCGGCAAAGGACGGCAGGCTTACTCAATCAGATATGGCAAAAGTCAAGCAGATTGCTGTTGATACCATAAAGGCAGAGTTACCAGATGCTATGTTAGATTTATTAACAAAGGCAAAAGTGGTGATCGATAGCCGTATTAGTACGGAAATTGAGTCGCAGGTATTACAGGCAAAATTTTTTGATGTCTGTGATTAGGAGTTACATGAAATTCAGACCATTGACAACTAGAGTAACACCAACAGGCAAGATCGAAAATGAGATTGATTCCAGATTCAAAGAGATAATAGCGAATATGCAGAATTCAATACCTCATTATGATACGACTACGGAAGCCGACAAAGCGTCAGAGGGCGATATAGTAAGCATTGATAACAAGAATAATACAGTGAGTTTATATAGAAAGATAAACGGAAAACTACTAAAAGTTGTATAGAAAGGATGTGGTTTCAAATGTCTGCTGGCTTTATATCACCACTTTTACAGATGATCTTTGCACAGGAAGGGGCAAAATTACTTGGTAATATTTTCGGAGGCAAGGATACCCAACTCCAAAAGAGTATTGGGCAGAATATACAATTTGGGCAACAACTTATGCCTTCACTATATGCGCAGGCAATGGGACAGCCAAGTCTTGCCACCCAAAATGCAGTCAAGAACTTAGGACAACAGATCAATCAATCCCAACAAGCATATTCGGCTTCGATGCAGAAGGCGAACCCAGGCATGGTCTCGCCAGCAACACCAGTAAGGCAAGGGCAGAAAACGTTCCAGGACGCAAGAATACGAGGAGCAGCTGACATATACAGCCAAGCACAGAACAACGCACAGAATCAGCTTATGGCTATGTATCAAGGCTCATTACCGTACCAACAGCAAGCGGAATCAGCGGCACGACAAGACCTGCGGGATATCTACACACGTGTTGACAGTTTGTGGAATGATTACAAGAGTAGTCAGTACGATGCTAAGTTTGTGCAGACATTTAAACCATTAATGGAGGGAGTTACTCAGTTACTTGAAAAATTGTTGGGTAGGTGGCAACAGTCGAATGGATTAACGGGGCAAATAGATAGTGGATTACAGAATTATACACCAAAGCACGATTAGGATATTACTATTGGATGAAAGAGGTGCTTCATAATGCCAAATTTAGCAGGTTTCGCAGATTTTTTAACGCCGTTAGCGGCGGCGATGAAAGAGTATCGGAACAGGAATAGTCCGCAATCCCGATTCAAAGAGAATCTCCAAGCGGCTAGTGATTGGCTATCAGTCTATGGGCAGGAGCAGAAAATCGAACAGGAATCGGCACAGGCACAACAGGCTAGCATGAGGGCACAGATGCTGCCTTCCATCACACAAGCAGATATAAGCAGAAAAAACGCACTGGCACAACAGGCAGCAACGGCAAGTCGAGAAAACCTATCACGATCTGGATTAATTGACAAACAAATTCAAGCATTGCAAGCAGAGCAGGATTATAAGAATAGTCCAGTACCAGCTGAAATATTACAAAGCAGGGCGGGGAAAGGCGATATTGTGCCTTCGTGGGTAAAGACTAATAGTGACCTTGAAAGATACGACCAACAACAAAAGTATCAAACCGATTTAGAAAAATCAAGAATAGGTATACAGACCGAACAATCTAAAATTGATTGGTATGCGTGGCTTAGAGGATCAAAGATAGTATCTTCTGAAGCAATAACTGGAATAATTCAGGGCGATCCATTTTTAACTGATGCACTTAAAGATGTTCCCAACCCTAACCTCGGGGACATTACTCTTGCACTTAATCAAGGGAAAGCAAAAGCGGCAGCAGAAAAAGATAAAGCGGCAAGAGAGCTTACAGAAGCAAGGACTGAGAACGTTCGGACAATAACCGCTAAATATAATGCGCAGTTAGACGCGATAGCTAAGGGAACGATACCTACGACCAGCAGTACGCAACAATTAGCACAGCAAAAAGTGCGGAATAACGAGTTATTAAAACAGCGCCTGATAAAAATTGGATATGATCCTGTTACAGCGGGTAGTCTGGCAATTTCCCCTCCTAGCTTAGAAAATCTGAATACTAGAATTACTAGCCTTATGGGACAAATGACCGGAGTTTCCGCAACCGATCCGATGGCAGCAGATTGGGCGCATGAATTGAAGATGCTTCGATACCAGAGGCAAATATTTTATCCAATGCCAACAGTTGCCACAGCGGCGAAAAAAGTAACCCCCAGGGAAACGATGCAGGCGCAGGTATCAATATGGAATAAACTCAACGTGAATCAGAGAAAGCAATACATACAGAGATGGACAGCCGATGGAGTAAAGACCGTCCAATTTATAGACAATAACAATAATGTAGTTTGGACGATGGATTTACAGAGCAATCGGCAGGCGCAGACACCAGTTAAACCTTTGACGCGACAATCAGCACAGAAATCAAGCGTGCTTACGGATGAACAGAAAAGGAAAATAGCTGAAATGTTAGAGGCTGAATAGGATTTATAGAAATTTGTCAGGAATACTCCCACATTTATGCGGGGAGGTAATTCACATATGTTATTCACAAGACAGAGAGCAAAAGAATATGAGGAATTAAGAAAGCAGGTAGGGGATACTGCGATTATTGACGAAGCAATAAACAATAATTCTCCAAAGGGCGAACTATTCAGTTCTCTAAGGCAGGAGGGTGTAGACGATTCTGCTATCATAAGTGAGTATATAAAACAGAAAAGCACATGGAATTTGCCAGAAACCCAATGGCAAGGTATGAGTCCACAGGTGCAGAAATCATATCAGCGGGATTATAACATAAATATCGTGCCTGTTGGTAAGCCACAAGCAGAGACTACGCAATCAGAAAAAGAAAAACCAAGTATTCTTCAATGGGGAGTTAAGGCTATAATTGAACCTATCCAGAAGATAAGAGAACCAGGACAAAAAACTACGGGGTTTCTACTATCCAAAGAACGTCAGGCGTTGGGCATCGTGCCGAAAGTAACTGTTTTGGAAAACAAGGTTTACACGGGTGACAAGGCATATATTGATGATCTGGTAAGACGACAAAAAATGCCTACTATTGATATGTTTATTTCTAAATACGGAGAGGATAAAGCCAATCAAATAATGGCAGATATAGTCAAAATGAATCCTGATGCCTTTAGCGAAAAAGCTACTAGGAGAGCTCGAGGTGAAATTGGAACACAGATTGCAAAGCTCAAAGGCGAAAAGAAGTACGCTAATTGGATAGATTACTTAGCAAGTCCACCAGAAAAAGACGTAGGGATAAAAGCAGTAGTTGACGAAAAGATAAGAAATTTTATTGAGGGGATATTAAGCCCATCACAGATATTAGACCCTGTCGAGTTTGGTCTTAATATAGCAGGGGCAAAATTAATGAGTGGCATTTCGGCTAGACTTTGGGAATCCGCCTTCAATAAGGAACTATTGAAGCAAGTAAAAGCGGGAACAATAAAACCTGAATCAGCAAAGCAGGCAATTCAAGCAGCTAAGTATTTCTATGATACCATGCCGATTGAAAAGATACAGGCATACCTTAAGGGTGGTATACCACAAATGAAAATCCCTGGAGCTTTGCGAAAGGGTGAGGTAATAACTCCAAGAAATCCTAACATGGTACAGGAAATTAAATCGCAATTTCCGAAACCCGATCAAAACTTAGAAGAAGCGATACCAAGAACAGAAGAACAGTATGCAGGGATAAATGAACGTGCTAATATCCTTGGTGCGGAGGAAAAATATGCGGAAATAAATAAACGTGCTGAAGGTCTAGCTGCAGAGGAAAAAATACGAAATAAAATTCTACTAGATAAATTACTAAGAGAAAATAGCCAAAAGGCTATTGAAGAGGCAAACAAGCCAAAGCATATTCCGCCAGGGGTAAGAATGCAGATTGAAAAGATACGTGCTAACGCAAGCGCAAAACTTATGGAAATGTATGACGAGGGGCAGATTGCCGAAGCACAGCGAGGGGCAGATAGTGTAATCATGCAAGTTGGCAGTGATTGGAGAAAGCTAAGTAATGTATTAAATAAACAATCGTCAGCGACTAACGCACTAACGGAACTTGGTGTATTGCATAACTTGACGAATATAAATGCAACCGACCAGATGATCGTAGACGCATTAAAGGCCAAAGTAAGTGTGCGAACACAAATAAACAAAGCAATGGGTAGAGGTAGTATTAAGTTTTCAGAGACAGGCGATCCGATACTTAATATCCAGAAAGATTTTGAAGTACCCATTAATGAAGTTCCACCACAAGAAACACCCATAGAGCAACCGATACAGCAGACGATAGAGAACGCCCCTGAGAAGCCCATAGAGCAGATGCCAGAGGTTAGGGCTACCGAGATGCAAGAGCAAGCCATACCAAGTGCAGAAGTGCCTAAAGAGCCTTACGAGATGAGTAAGCAGGAATTTATAAATAACCCCCCGCCAGAAGCGGATGTTTATTTGAGTGATTTTGATACAGGAAAAGAGCTTGGTGCGTTGAAGGGGAAAATTGGATCAATTACTGATTGGTCTGGACAAACAACCGAGGGTTATCGCGTTGCCAATACTATTCAATCTTTTGAGGATGTTCATAAAAGGTTGGTTAAACAAGCCATAGACGAGGACAAGATAACGTCGCATCCTGATTATCCAGACTTGGCAAAGACTGTGCAGAAAGAGGTTACACCAGAACCTACAACTGCCGTTGAGCCAAAGGCAAAGACACAAATAAATGAAACAACAATTAAGCAAGCATTGAAGCATTTGGATATTGCGCCACAGAAAAAAAGAACGCCAACTGAAATTGATAAAATATTTGGCAATGGCGTGGCAGAGGAACTACATAAGCAGGGACTTGCAAGTGGAGGGGCTGGATATAACTCCCCTTATGTAACAAGCGTGCAGGCAAGAGAACGGTACTTCGGGGAAATACCAAGCAATATTAAGACCTCTTATATAAGAAATAACGAGTTTTTTACTGCTTACGTGGACATAAAAGGTAAGACGTGGAAACCAGAAGGGACAGTAAGGGAATTTGCAGGAAAAGATTACGCAGTAGCTGAGATTAAGCGACCAAGAGCAGAATGGAAAGATACAATTGAGGGGCAATCAAAAGTCTATGCCTCGCTAGAGGGTGCAAAAGCAGATAATCCTATAAACGCCTGGGCTAAAGCAGAGGCACTCATACCAGAAGCACCGACGGTAAGTCCAGAGGCTATACCAGAGGCACAAGTGGCCGAGACTGTGCTAGAAGAACCACGTAACGCTACTCTGGAAGAGGGTTTCCCGGCTGTCAAGATGAATCCTGATGATATTGCAGGCATAGTTAAGAATATCAAGAAGGACATTAGCGACAAGATACTGTCAGTTAAGGGCATATTAAAACAACCTAAGCAAGTGGGAGAAATGGGCGCACAACTCAAAGACGCTTACGCTACCGAGCAGGAAGTAAAGAGACTAGAAGCCGAACTTAATAGATGGAATAAGTGGTATGAGGAATCGCCTGATTCAGAGATACGACAACGCATAGACAAAGAGTTAAGGGACAAGAACCTTGCAGATACATCGCAGTTCATTATGGACCTGGGGGCTAAGGGTGAGGATATAAACGATCCTGTTGCGATGGCTAAGACAAAGCTGGACGACTTTGTTGATCAGCGTGCTGGTGAAGTGGGCAAGAATATTGAGGAAAAAGCACCATCAGGAGGGCTAGCGCTTAGAATAATACGGACAAAAGGGGGACGGACCAAAACGTTACCGAAAGAGCCTCCAATAGCTAATAAGGAACTTGCCGAGACGCTTACTACTGGTGAAAAATCAAATTATGGTAGAACTAAGGAATTGTTTAATCAGCAAATCCATAATGCTTGGAATATCCTTACTGCTAAGTTTGAACCTGAGTTAATGAAGGATGCAAAAGAATTCCCAGAAGCTATCCCGCAATTCGTTGATAATTTCCGATCTCAATTCATCCCAATAGTAACACGATCTACTGAGTTTGCAGATAAAGCGCTATATGCTATGTGGGGCGATATTACAGGAGTACCGAGAAAGTACCTTATGCGCATGATCGGTATACGTGCATTGAAATCAAGAAAAACTATGGGATTGCCTGTATCAAGAGATATTTCTCTCGATGTGTTAGAGAAAGAGATCGCCGATATGACCGCATTGCTTAATAAATCCGATGAAGGAAAACTTGTACTCGAAAGGGTAGAGACTTTCAAAGAATTAATGCACAATATAGGTGAGAATCTTGTTGCAAGGAAGAAGCTAAAAATCGAAGCATTAGACGCGCAAGATTTCTACTTTCCGTTTACGCCAGAGGACTACTTCCGTAATTATCCGTCCATGTCACGAAAAGCTAGACAGGCTTTTAGACCATATACGCTAGAAGCTCAAGGCACAACAAGAGACGTGGTTATGACTGAGGATGCGTCAAGAGCGTATCTTGCACAGGTACACATGGATGACGCTATGGACGACTTTACTATCAGGAACTTAGTGCAATTCGATGTATATGCTAAGGTATTAAGATCAAAGAGTGATGATGAGTTATTGGCAATCTTCCATGACAAAGATTTCAATATTAAGCCGAACAACATCTATAAGATAGATGGCAAACCATATAGAGCATATCAGGAGATACCAGGGAACATAAAATATGTGGGAGATATTGTGAACAAGAATAAACTTATCGAGGAAGATATACCAGACATTATCGCTAATGGGGAAAATCAATCTGATGACGAGATACTTAGTAGACTTGAGTCTTTACGCAGAGGTTTGATAGTTGGGAGCAAGCATAAATCCTATCTGATACCTGAGCCAATAGCTAAAAAGCTACTACAACTAAAACCGCCGTCTGAGGAGATTCTCCCTGGTCTGGTTGAGGCTGCTAGATTGACGAGAATGTGGAAAAGGGTTACTCTTACTTACGCGGGAATACCATACCAGACGCTTAATATAGCAGGAGACTTATATAATGTGCTTATTACGTCAGAGGGGGCTTTCAAGCCTGATATAATTAAGTCATCGACTAAGATATTGAATTATGTTAAACATCCTGCAAGGTACGGGGATCACTATCTAACGCAATTTGAAAAGGATATATTGAGGATCGCCCAAGAAAAAGACGTACTTGGATCGGGGTTTATGTCAGAATGGCGCAGCGCATCAAGACCTTTGAACGTGCCAGGGTATGAGAAAGTAAAGACTAAATGGGAACGGTTTAATTATTCCAGAGAGTCTATCCCTCGACTTATAGAACTTACTTATCAATGGGATAGGCATGTGAAGGGCAAGGGATTTGTCGGTGAGGCTTTCAAGAAGGATATTGCACATCTAGACGCTGAATCGGCGGCGGGGTATATTTCAAGAAATGCAACGATAGATTATCGTGCCGTTCCTGACTGGTATCGGCGACACATGAATGGATTATTGTTTCCGTTTCTTACATGGTCACAGAAGAATATAATCAATATGGCAAAGAACTTCAGGACCCCACTTGGTATAGCGAAAATGGGATTGAAGATCGGTATCCCGTTTGCGGCGGCATATATTTATAACACTGTAGGTGGCAGGAAATACATATATGATCGTCTTGGGTATTTCAAGCAGAGATCAGGCACAATGATAATAAAGGGTGAGGATTTATCGGGGGATGGGAAACCCGATCAGGCATGGATATTGGCACCGCAACTTCCCTGGGATAGTGCGACAGAGATTATGGGATGGAGTCAGCTTGCACCTTTGATAAACCAAGTCCAAAGAGGAAAGATAACGCCAGAGGAAGCGGCAAGAACATTTATATATGGCTTAGGTACAGAGCCAGCAAGGCATTTAGCAAGAATGACGACGCCAATAGCTCAGTTTCTTATCGGGGTGGCATTAAACAAAGACCCTGTGGACAAACAACCGATAGTCCCTGAAAACTTAAAAGATATAGAGTTTCTGCAAAAAGCACCTTATTTCAGAAACTATTTCCTAGAGAAACTTGTATCGCCATTTGGGCAATACATACGACAAGCTGATAAGGGAGAAGCTACCGATGCTTTTGGGATACTCTCAAAGGGTCCGTTTGATCTTCCTAGAGCATTGGGTTTATACAAGGTCAATCTAGTTGCCAATGAAGCTAGGGAATTATTGAAGCTATCGAGCAAGAAGGAAGCGCAATACGCCTATTGGCTATATTGCTACAAGCAGAAATACGTAGAAGGTGACGAGGCAGGTATGGACGAGATTGATCGCAAGGCTACCAAAAAAGGTTATCCGATACCGTATAAGAAAAAACAGAACTTGGGCAAGAACAAGACTGTGCAGAAAAAGGTAATACTCCATAAGATGAAAATGAGCGATGAAAGCAACTATATCAATGCAGTTGACGACATGGGGGCTGGTTCGCCGATAGGGAAATTAAGAGATGATATTCGTAACCCCTGGTCTTCTAGTGAACAGAAGAAGGATTATCAGAAAACGCTTGATAGTTTGTTGATGAAGCAGGCATTAAAGGAAGCAAAGAAATACGGTTTATCACCTGAAGTAGAAACACCAGAGGAATCTATTGATACGGAATCTACGGATGCAGAACAGAGACCAAAAGAAATTATACCAGAATTTAAAGAATAGGAGTTGATTCACAATGGCTTTAACAATACAACGATCCGATAATCCGAAACCACAAATTCGGCAAGATATGACAAGTCATGACTGGATTTTCGCTACCCTCGATAACAGTTATCCTGCTGGCGGGTATGATGCCGATCTCCAAGACTTGATCAGGGGGTGGGAGATCACCATTGCTAGAATCAATCCTTTCGGCGGATATACTGCGGAATGGTCCGCTCCAACCCAAAAACTGGTTATCTATAAGGGCGGGTTCGAGGTTGGGACAGGCACTAATTTCTACGACACAACATCTGGAAGATACCCCACGCTGTTTATTGAGGCACTGCACTTGCCAAAATTTAAGAACAAACTTAATATTGATCCTACATCATTGATCCGAACTCCCCCGAACAATGTCAATGCCTCAACGGTTGGTGGTATAGGGTCAACTCAGTTTCTTAGGAATGATGTTGATGATTCGACAGGAACGGCTGCATCAGTGACAACGACCATCAATACAGGATCGGCATTAAAAGTTGATGGGACGCTATTCACAGGTACAAAGGACGACAAGGTGGTAGAGATCACTCCTACTACTGTTGTGGTCAAAAAGGATAACATTGCAGCAGTATCAATGACTCAAACTGCTGTCAATGTTGCAGAAGGGGCTTCCCTTAGTGTAGCTGGTTCAGTAGTAAAGCCGATACTGAAAACTCTTACATTGTTTCCTACTACTACTACCGCAGACATAACAGGAGGATCGCAGTTCAATGTTGATGGCTCGCTTACGCCAACAATTACAAATTTTATGGGGAGCAACACAGAGGGCGCGGAAATAACACTAAACTTTATTGTTGATGGATGCACTATATATAGCAATACACTTATATATTTACAGAATTATGTCAATGCAACATTCAAAACAGGATCGGTTATCAGGTTAAAGTATCTGGATGATATATGGAAAGAACAATACAGACAAAATTCAGATGGCTCTACGCAAGTTGGAACTGGGACATCGGGGCAGGCGGAAATTCTTGTGGGCGTAGGCGGAACAATTAATGTTGTTGGGCAGATGACACAGGGTGTAGGCCCTCAATTGAGTGCTGGTGCTACGCCAACGGTTACTGGGGGCACATTCTTCACCTTGGACGGGGCTGTAAATCCATCAATAACAGATTTTCTTGGGGGAGTAGAAGGACAGGTATTGACATTAGCATGTATAGGTGCAGGAAACACAATCTCCCCTGGCGCAACCATCCAAACACAAGGCGGGGTGCCGGTCTCACTAAAAGCGGGAGAGCAGATAACTTTTAAGTTTATTAATAATGTATGGGTAGAGCAAGTACGAGGCACGAATGTTGACGGCACGGTAGGGGCGCAACAGATAACAGGCGCTATAACACAACCAGTAGCAACACCGTTGACAACAAATGGGCAAGACGTATCAACTGTAAATAGGCTAACGGTAAACGTAGGATCGCCTTTCGATAATACTAATCCCATAACAACTGTAACGACAGTAAAAGACAGGCAAGAGATTACGATTACGTTCAAGCAAGCCGCAACAATGGCTAGTGGTGTAGGAAATATACAGCTTGCTGGAAATATAGATTGGTCTGCTACGCCCAATAGCACTACGGTATTGGTATACGATTCCGCAACTTCAACATGGGTAGAAGACAGCAGTAAGAGACAAACCGCAGTGTGAATGTTAGGCAAATAGTCAATGGAGGTAAAAATTATGGGTAGAATAAGAACAACGACTGGCATAGTAGGGCAACCGCCAAGTGCGTGGATACAGAAATCAGATGAGGTCGGTGAATTTAATTTACTTGCCTTTAATGCTAAGGGAGATGATGTAACAGACGACAGAGGTGCGTTTGCTGATGCCGTAGCCGCCTGTACTCATGGGTGCATACACGTCCCCCCAGGTACGTTTCGCATTTCAAGTAATATCACCATATCATCGGATATAAAATTCTCAAAACATGCAGTTCTATCAATAGATACAGGCGTGACAGTTACATTAACCGGCAACCTAGAAGCCCCATTACATCAGATATTTACAGGACTGGGAGCCGTATCATTTACAGGGAATACCAAAATTAGTACATTCCTACCTGAATGGTGGGGTGCATTGGGTGATGATTCGCATGACGACTCTGATGCTATCCAATATGCGATTGATTCCGCTTATGCCGCAGGTGGATCGGTATTCTTTCATCCTGTCACGTATAAGACAACCACGACTGTCGGAATAACATTAGATAGCGACAAGATCACTCCATTTCCATCATTGGTAGGTGTCCTGTCATCTAGTGTATCGCAATACGATATTACCTATTATAATGGTGTGGCACGAGGTAGCATAATAAAGTATTATGGTACTGGTACTGCTGTAAAGTTCGCAGGAACAGGAGCGACACAATCATTTGCTGGAGGCATTATACGTGACTTAACTATTATGAATAATAGTGCGGGACACCCCGCAGATTCAACTATTGGACTACATCTTGCGTGGTGTCTAGAACATCGTTTATACAACGTAGGGTTTTTGGGGTTTAATGTTGGGTATCTGAATGAGGCTAGTTTTAGTAGTGATGAATATGGTTTGACAGCTATGCATAATGTCTATGGTATAAGATGTACGGACAACTGGAACGCAGTAGGCATCTTTGGCGCACAGTTACATCAAAACACTTATGGAATAGAGATAAGGTCAGGGATGGGAAGCACTATAAAGCGTGCTACTATTGAAAGCAACTCGATTGGTATTATAATCGATTCACAGGCAGGCGATCCTACCCCAGCACCTTCAACTATTACCCTTGATGATATTTATTCAGAGTCTTGCCATGACACTGACATAGTAATAGGAGCAAGTATAGCAAAAGTAGTCTCTGCTAACCAGATAAAAAATATTAAGATAAGAAATTATACAACAAGTGGAACGCCAGGAGATCCAGATTATTTTATTTGGCTAGATAATGTTAAAAATGTAGAAATTAGTGATGTACCTTATGGACAAATAGATGCAGTTCGGACTACTGCTAATACTTATCGTGTCAAATTACCGGCAGCTACTTCTAATTATTCTTTTTCGGGTAGATCACAATATGATTCAGAGAAAAATCAGATTGCTCTTGAATATCCTTTTAACCTGATCGCAAATGGGTTTACTAGACTTCCTTCCTTGCAGCAGAATTGGATCCATCCATTCATTCCAAAGACTACTTATGGTACGACGGTTAGTGGGTGGTTCGAGTATGCCATAGTTGATGGTATGAATGTATGGAAAATCAGGGCAGGGGATCCGCAGGTAGCCTCACAGTATATACATTATCAACTTAGAACAACTGACAAGCTCTGGGGTAGAACAATCGTTGTCAATGCTCGTTGCAAAAGGGATGCCGATATGACTGTGTCGTTAGGTGCTTATAATGCGGCGGGTAGTGCAATAACAACAAACGGTAGTAAAACTGTTGGCACAGATTGGGGTAATAACTATATGTATTTTATCGTTCCCGCTAGTGGCGATTATATAGATATAGCATTTATCGTTGTCAATACAGGTGGGGCTGGTAAACATTTTTATGTAGAAAGTATTGTAGCGGCCCTTGATGGGCAAGGCCAAATACAGCGTAGCCCACTTGATTATCTTCAAGGTTTGTCAGGGATAACAAAAGGCAGTATAGCAGGTAAGACGGTGACGCTTGACAATAGATTTAAGATCGGTAACTATGGTGTTACATGCACGCCACAGGCTAACGGCATGGCATGGGTTACGATAGACAATGATGCCTTTGTATTATACACTACTGTTGATTCATTACCAGTCTTATGGACGATCGTACCATTAGTCGGAATTTTATAGAAATTTGTCAAGAATACTCCCACATTTATGCGGGGGGTAATTCACAAAGGATGTGATTTTATGGCATTGAATATAGGTAGAGTATTATTTTTGCGAGGGACTGCTACCGGGGGGACTGCCCCAATAAAATTTGCGCCAACAGATGCGGTATTGCTTACTAATCCAGAGGAAGGGGCATTTGAACCAGTAACAGATGATATAAGTTACACAATTAAAACTGGCACTGCACGTAAGCAGTTGGTAATGACAGACGGAGCGAAGCTCGCTACTGGCTATATGCCTGTTGCGGCAACAAATGGTAGATTAGTAAATGTTACTCCACAGGCACATGAAGCTGATCTAAAAGCAAATTATGTGGCAGGTGAACTGGATAGTGAGGCAGAGATTATAACTGCTATAAATGCAACCAATACAACGGTAAATAGCATTATAGCAAAATTAGAGACGCTTAAACTATTTGCCACAAGTTAGCTGTGGTCTTATGTTCTTTCGAGGTGAATTACCCCC
>Ga0100394_1001820_pt1 | contig 17694 bp, 15 predicted proteins | sample CryGeymeta201518_FD_81549 | JGI IMG/M metagenome (GOLD analysis project Ga0100394, IMG submission 81549) | Groundwater microbial communities from Crystal Geyser aquifers in Utah, USA - Crystal Geyser metaG 2015-18 | ecosystem: Environmental > Aquatic > Deep subsurface > Groundwater | place: USA... | reverse complement strand
GCGCTTAGCGGCGTTGGTATAATGGCTGTACTGACGTCAATATCTAACGTAGCAGGGGCTAATGTCGTGTTGTAAGCAAACCGTGAGGCCGCGTTGACTATTGGTACTTGATCAGGTTCATCAAAGTTACGCAGCAACTGCTGGGGTTCTGTCAGAGGTTTTACGAAATGACTAAAATCCTCCGTATTGGTATTGGCAAATACTTCTGCCTGCAACTGATCTGCAACAATAAATGCACGTGGCATAAAGTCACTGTAGCTGACTAACCATGGTGCCGAGCTAAAGGGTAGATTTAGCTGCTGGTGAGGCGCCAAACCCTTAAAGCTTTCTGTCGGGCTTATGCGATGTAAATCGCCTTGCACGTGTTCAATTTTAACGCCCTCGAGTTCTACCGTTTCAATGTGGCGAATCAAGTGGAAGTAAATGTGCCAGTCTGATATCCCTGCAGGTAATGCTTGTTCAGAGTTATTATCCAACGTAATTTTGGCGTTGAATCGCATGGGTTGATCCAGCTGATTGGACACCACCGAAAAATTTAAGGTGCTTTTACTGGCAAAATCAGCCAGTGCTTGTTGACTAAAGTGGGTGGTAGCCAAAACAGACTGACAATATAGCGCCAGCAGCAAAATAATATATCGCATTAAACATGTCTCCTCATCTAATACTGGCTTAGAAACCGCTACTGCCAGCTGGGGGGGCACCCTACCGTGTTGTTATACAGTACAACAACTCTGATCTGTCATTTAACTGCATGATTAAAATAGTTTTTATCACTATTTTTTGAATGAAAAAACAAAAAGTCAGCTTGATTTTTAAACAAGATACTTGTTATTTGTCAGAATTATTATATGCTGAATTTCAAAAATGACAACGCTGTCAATTTTGTGGTAAAACAAATGCAGCAATAATAATGACTGCGTAAAGCGAGCAGGCTCAGGTCAGGCACACTTTTGCAACAGGATTAGAAGGATGAATAGTATGCTGAAGGCTGATACGCCTTTGTATTTGGGGATTGACGGAGGAGGCAGTAAATGTCGCGTCGTCATTGCATCGTCAGATCAGCAAATTTTGGGCGAAGGCTTGTCTGGCCCGGCCAATCCATTGCGGGGTATGAAAATTGCGACAGATTCTATTCTTGCCGCGACTCAGCAGGCGTTAACCTGTGCCGGTTTGTCATTCAATGACATGTCACGTTTAATTGCTGGCGCCGGCTTGGCAGGTGTTAATGTTCCCCAGTATTTTCAATTGTTTAGTGACTGGCAACATCCGTTCCAAAGCTTATATCTTACCAGCGATTTACACATTGCTTGTGTGGGCGCGCATCAGGGACAGGATGGTGCTGTTGTCATTGTTGGAACCGGGTCTTGCGGTTTATCGTCTGTCAATGGCGTGCTCACTGAAATTGGTGGCCATGGTTTCCCTTATGGCGACAATGGCAGCGGTGCCTGGTTTGGCATGATGTTATTACACACGGTGTTACTGAGCATGGATGGGCTAGCTCCACCAACAATGATGACAAACTTGTTATTAAATGAGCTGGCAGTTTACGACAGTATGGGGCTGGTTTCATATTTTATGCACGCTACACCAACCATTTATGCAAAATTTGCTCCTTTGGTGTTTACAGCTGCCGAAGCAGGGGATGCTTCAGCCTTAAAGCTTGTGGAGCAGGGCGCTACATTTATTACTGCTATTGCACAGCGGTTATTAGCAACTAATCCTCCCCGACTGTCATTTATTGGTGGGTTAGCAGTAAAAATATTGCCCTATTTACCTGCAAAAGTGCAGCAAAAGGTTACTCCGGCCTTACAAGAGCCGGAACTCGGTGCGATCTGGTTTGCTCATCAGCAAAATCAGGCGCAATCTATCGCCAAGTCGTTATAGGTATTGATCAATGAACAACAGTATTATGGCGTTGGAAGCCACAGAAGCCCCTCAACGTATTGCAGAGCAACTTGCGGCTAATGCAGCAACGGTGCAACAGGTCGTGGAACACATTCGCCAACGCGCGCCTAAGTTTGTCTATATGGTTGGCCGGGGTTCGTCAGATCATGCTGGCGTATTTGCCAAGTATCTTATTGAAATTGAGGTAGGTCTGCCGGTCGCAGCAGCGGCTCCGTCTATTGCCAGTGTGTATAATAAGTCTTTGAAGTTACAAGATGCTTTAGTCTTGGTTATTTCTCAATCAGGCCGCAGCCCCGATATTTTAGCCCAGGTAGACATGGCCAAGCGCAGTGGTGCCATGGTGGTGGCACTTGTTAATGATACAACATCGCCATTAGCCGAGCAGGCGCATTTTACTTTACCGCTGCATGTTGGCGCGGAAAAAGCGGTTGCGGCTACAAAAAGCTATCTGGCAACCTTAAGTGCCATTTTGCAACTGGTTTCGGTTTGGTCAGGCAATGTGGCATTGCAACAAGCGGTGGCGCAGCTACCAGATAGTCTGCAGCAGGCTATCGTTTTACCACAACAATTAACAGCACATGCGCTAGAGCGGGTTGCCCACTTGGTCGTCTTGGGGCGTGGTTTGGGTTACGCTATATCGCGTGAAATTGCGCTAAAACTGAAAGAGGTGTGTGGTATTCATGCCGAAGCCTTTTCCAGTGCGGAGTTTTTACATGGCCCGGTAACACTGGTAAAAAATCAGTTTGCGATAGTCGATGTTACCGTTGAAGACGAAAGTCTGACGGCGCATCGTAATCAAATAGATGATGTTCGCAGCCGGGGGGCTGCTATCGTGCAATTGCATCATAGCGGTATTGACGCCCATGCGCGGATCTTACCGCTGTTAATATTACAGCGTTTTTATTTAGATGTAGAAGTTGTTGCGCGTAGCCGCGGGATAAACCCTGATGCCCCTCCGGGCTTAAATAAAGTAACTAAAACGGTGTAATGCAGATGCAGCAGTTAAGTGTCAGCCGGCTATTTGACGGTGAGCAATGGTTTGACAACGTCAGCGTTAATATTGATAACGGCATAATTCACTCGGTGGTACCGGCAAGCGGTAACGTGCAGCCTGGGTTGTTAGTGCCGGGGTTTATCGATGTTCAGGTTAACGGTGGCGGTGGTGCGTTGTTCAATACAGCACCAAACCGGCAATCGTTACGCACCATGTTACGTGCTCATGCGCGTTTTGGTACTACGGCCATGTTACCAACGGTAATTACCGATAGCGTCAGCGTGATGCACCAAGCGGCGGATGCCATTGCCGCGGCTATTGCTGACAATGAGCCAGGTATTATAGGTGTGCACTTTGAAGGGCCGCATTTATCGGTACCCAAGAAGGGCGTTCACCCACAGCAACATATCAGGCAGCTTACGGCAGCAGAATTAGCGATATATTCCCGTAGTGACTTGGGTATCAAGCTGGTTACGGTTGCACCAGAAAATATCAGTGCTGAGCAAATTCGCCAGCTGGTGGCACTTAATGTCATTGTTTGTCTTGGGCATTCAAATGCTGATGCCGCAATGGTGCAAGCAGCATTAGCGGCTGGAGCAACCGGCTTTACGCATCTATACAATGCAATGTCACCGTTAACATCACGTGAGCCGGGTATGGTCGGCGTCGCATTGGCTGATCCTGACAGTTGGTGCGGCGTCATTTTCGACGGACATCATATACACCCTGTCGCAGCCAAAGTTGCATTAGCCGCTAAGCCTAAAGGCAAGCTGCTGATTGTTACCGATGCGATGTCTCCGGTGGGAACTGATGACACCGAGTTTGATTTTTTTGCCGGTAAAGTGATGCGTGACGGTAGCAAATTAACCAATGAAGCTGGCGCGTTGGCCGGGTCGGTATTAGACATGGCAGGCGCAGTGCAATATGCCGTGCAGCAACTCGATGTCAGCCCGGACGAGGCGTTACGTATGGCGTCGTTATATCCGGCCCAGTTTTTAGCCCGTAGCAACAGTGGACGCATTATCGCTGGAGCCGCGGCAGATTTAGTACTTCTTAATAATAACTGGCAGGTAGAGGCAAACTGGATTCACGGTGAGCCAATATTTACTGCCGAATAAAAAACGAATAACAACGGGGAAGGAACATGGAAATGACAGCTGAACAGGCGAGATCACGCAGCAGCGTGTTACCTATGGCGATTGTCGCCATATTGTTTTTTGTACTGGGCTTTGCGACGTGGCTAAATGGCTCGTTAATGCCTTATTTAAAGCAGATGCTTACGCTTACCCCCTTTCAAGCTTCTTTGGTGTTGTTTTCTTTTTATATCGCAGTAACGTTTACCGCACTGCCCTCGGCCTGGCTAATCCGCAAGGTGGGCTATAAAAACGGTATGGCACTGGGTATGGCAACGATGATGCTAGCCGGTTTGTTGTATATCCCCGCGGCGCAAACGCAAACCTTTGCCTTGTTTCTATTGGCTCAGCTGGTTATTGGTACTGGCCAAACGTTGCTGCAAACTGCTGTCAACCCTTACGTAGTTAAAATAGGGCCAGAGGAAACGGCAGCTGTGCGTATCAGTATCATGGGAATATTAAATAAAACGGCTGGTGTTGTAGCACCAATCGTGTTTACGGCATTAATGGCGAGCAGCTTTGTGGCAACGCCAGACACCGCGTTAACAAACGCACAAATTGACGAAATGGCGGCAGGTTTGGTCTTACCATACCTGGGGTTAGCCGCTTTTTTGGGTTTGCTGGCATTAGCGGTAAAATTTTCACCGTTACCCGAGTTGGCAAAAGAGGCGGACGATAATAGTCATGCTGGGCAGATTAAAGCGGCGCTGGCGAAGCCCAGTCTGGCACTGGGGGTCGTAGCGTTGTTTGTATATGTTGCAGTAGAAGTTATTGCTGGAGATACCATCGGCTTGTTTGCTTTGTCGCTGGGCGTAGAGCGCTATACGGTGATGACGTCCTACACTATGGGCTGTATGGTTTTGGGTTATGTGCTGGGTATTTTGCTCATCCCGCGGCTACTGTCGCAACAAACCGCGTTAGCGATTTCTGCCGTACTGGGTTTACTGTTGGTAATGGCTATTGTACTGGGTGACACCTCTTCCTACGCTATTGCCAATGCCGTACTGGTGCCTTTCGGTGGCACTGCTTTGCCGGATACGTTGTTATATATCGCGATACTAGGCCTGGCGAATGCGATTGTCTGGCCTGCTGTTTGGCCTTTAGCGTTATCAGGTTTAGGCGCGTTAACCAGCACCGGTTCGGCGTTGTTAATAATGGGTATCGCCGGTGGGGCTTTTGGCCCGCTGTTCTGGGGCTTGGCCAGCGGCACTGGGTTGGGCCAGCAAGGGGCTTACATCGTTATGCTGCCATGCTATTTGTTTATTCTGTTTTATGCCGTTAAAGGTCATAAAATGCTCAGCTGGAAATAAACATGACGGCACAACGCTTTGTTGCGCTGGATGCGCTGCGCGGCCTGGCTATTGCGCTAATGATCCTGGTGAATACACCAGGATCATGGCAGCACGTTTATCCCAGTTTGCTGCATGCTTCCTGGGACGGTTTTACTTTTGCCGATATAGTGTTTCCAGGGTTTTTGTTTGTTGTCGGCGCAGCCATGTTTTATGCCTTACGCCATAGCACCTTCAACGTAGCCACATTGGGGCGCATTGCCAAGCGCAGTGCTCTGCTGTTTACCATTGGCGTGTTGCTTAATTGGTACCCATTTACCACTGATATTTCCGAGTTGCGCATTCCCGGCGTGTTACAGCGTATTGGTTTGTGTTATGCCATAGCTGCGATATTGGTACTGCTGTTGCGAGGCCGTTATCTGCTGTTTGTTAGTACAGCTATTTTGGTCGCATATTGGGTATTACTTACGTTGTTTGGTAATGCTGAACCCTTTAGTCTTACCGGCAATGCCGTACTTAAGCTGGATCTGTTGTTATTGGGCCCGGCGCACTTGTACCAGGGCTTTGGTCTTGCGTTTGACCCGGAAGGATTGCTCAGCTCGTTACCCGCGGTAGTGTCGGTATTAGTAGGGTATTACGTTGCACAGCAACTTAGTCAGCGCAATGCAAAAGACGGTGCGCGTTGGTTGCTGCTGGCGGCTTTCGCTTTACTTGCTTTAAGCTGGGTTTGCGCTGGTTTTTGGCCACTGAACAAAGCACTATGGAGTGGCAGCTACGTTATGTTATCCAGTGCTATTTTAATGGTGTTGTTGGCCGTGTTAGTTGGCTTGTCAGATGTTCTTAAACAGCACCGTTTAGTTCAGCCGCTGGTAACCTATGGGACTAATCCGCTGTTTATTTACATTTTGTCCTGGCTTTGGGCTGCCACACTGATGCGTATCCCGTTTGCAGGCAGCAATGTGTATCAGGTGGCATTTGAGTTTATAGCGACAATGATGCCCGCTAAACTTGCCTCACTTGTTTTTGCGTTACTACATGTGGTGTTATTCTGGTGGTTATCACGTTTACTCTACCGGCGTAATATCATAATTCGCCTTTAACATAGCCTGCTTCTAACCTTGTTAGAAGCGGTACTCCCATGTCGCGGCCAAACTACCACGTTTTATGTTGAGCTCAGGCTGGGGTGACTTATCAAACACCCGGCCTTCAACACTTAATAATCCGTCCAGCAGGGGTTGGCGATATTCCAGACGTAACTGCCAGTTTTTTAAATCAGAACTGGCAGCCAAAAACTCACCGCGTAACACACTTACCGCCCAGCTAACACCATCAAAGGTTTGAAACCGGTAGCCTGCGGACAGTACTTTAGCATCGGCACCGTAACCACTGCCTATAACCCTGTCGTAACGTCGGTAGCCTTGCGGATATATATTGCCTTCATAAGCACAATTTCCCGCCAACGTAGCTCCCTCGCAACGAATGTAGGTATCTGACCACTCTAGGTTAAGTGTGTGTATGGTACTGTTATTCCCAAAAAAAGTGCGTATCCCATATAGCTGCAGGGGCTTACTCAGGTTGTCGCTGCTGTTGTCGTCTGCCAGCTCGGTGTAAAGGCTAAACGGCATATCAAACATATTAAAATGCAGGGTTACATCTATTGCAGCCAAATTGTCAGAATTAGAATCGGCCTTGTTATTAAGCAGTAACATGTCAGAAAAAGCGGCTAAGCCGTTATCTAAGCTGTCGCCACCCCATTGGCTAACGCGGGATAAGCCAAGTTCAAGTTGCGGTAACGGCCTGGCACTAAAACGGGCGCCAAAGTGTTTTATTTGTCGGGGTATGCTGCTGTGTTCACCCTGGCCAACAAAGCTGGTAAAGCTCCATGGGCCAAGCCAGTTGAAAAACATGTTCTCGCTTGCTTGCCAGCTATGCCGACTTAACCGCAGTGATGGTATGGGTCTGGCATTATTGCTAATTAGTAAGGCAGTTTGCTGGCCCGGGCCCCACCATAATGGCTGTTGATCCACTGCCAGCACCCAGTTGCCCTTGATGACAGCCATATAGCTGCCATCAAGGGTTATTTTTTGTTCGTTACTGCCGTCTTCGCGATTACGGTAATTAATTTGTGTTTTACCTGCCCAATCGTCGCCAACATACTCATCAAATACCGATACGCTGGCAGTTTCAAAGTAATTTTCACCAAAACTTTGAAATAGCGATGGGTCACTACTGGCTTTGAGCTTTACACCTGAAATATACCCTTGCTTGTTCGCGCGAATAGCAGAACGCACATGAGCAAGAGCAAAGCGTAGTTCTGGCGTGCGTTGAGCCTTTGCCCTGGCTAAATCAGCAATAATATTGTTCCACATCAGTGGGTAGGTATTAACCGGGCCGGTAATAACGCCGGCATGAGCCAGTGTTTGTAATGACTGGCGCAGGTAATTATCGGTTGTATCTACCCATGGTGCTGCACTGGCAGGCAAGGCTAACAGTAGTGCGGCTATAACGCTTAGTTTAAAGGTCATAAGTTAAATTTTGCTCTTAACGCAAGTTCAACATGTTCAGGAACAAAGCTGGAGATATTGCCACCATGGCGGCACACTTCTTTAACTAACGTAGATGAAATAAACGTGTTTTTCTCAGACGGTGTCATAAAAATACTGTCCAATGCTGGGTTTAATTGCCGGTTCATACTAGCCAGTTGAAATTCATACTCAAAATCAGCCACGGCACGAACACCACGGATCAGTATTGCTGCACCTTGATCTTCAGCAAATTTTGCCAGTAGGCCTGAAAAACCAATAACACTAACATTGAAAATGCCAGCAAAAGCTTGCTGGGCTAATGCCACACGTTCTTGCAAACTAAACAGCGGTTGTTTACTCGGGTTGGCAGCAACACCGACGATGACAGTGTCAAACATGCGGGCGGCACGTTGGACTAAATCGGCATGGCCGTTGGTAAGTGGGTCAAAAGTACCTGGATAAATAGCTTTATTTTTCATTATGTTAATAGCATTCCTGGGCGGCTTGGACCTGCCGCTTGCACTGCGACTAGAGTTTTTAGTCAATTTGGCGTTACTATAGCAAATTAATTTAGCTAACCATAAGCCTGTTTCGCAGATGGAAAAGAAGTTAAGAACAAAAGATAAAATTCTGCAAGCCAGCGTCGAATTGTTTAATCAAGTTGGAGAGCGCCAGGTTACCACCAACCATATTGCTGCGCATTTAGGTATTAGTCCGGGTAATTTGTACTATCATTTTCGCAATAAAGAAGACATCGTCCGGCAAATATTTAAAGAATACGCCAAACTACTAGAAACGCGTATTAAGCCACCTACGGATAAAGCCGAGGCATTAGATGCCTTAGCCAGCTACCTGGACGCCGTGTTTGAGTTGATGTGGCGCTTTCACTTCTTTTATGCCAATTTGCCCGATATTTTATCGCGTGATCCGGCGTTGCAACAAGACTACCAACATGTACAGCAAGGTGTGTTGGCGCGTGTTACTGCGGTACTCAAGGCACTTAAACAATCTGAAATTATTCAGATTGAAGACGAAGATATTACTGATCTGGCGCACAGCATTAAATTGCTGGTGACCTTCTGGATAAGCTACCTGAAAACGCAAGCACCGGACAAAGACATTGATCAGGCCAGTGTGTATCAGGGGGTATTAAAAGTTCTGTTGCTCTTTAAACCTTATGCTACAGCACAAGCCCAACCCCGCATTGCGCGCTTACAGCAACACTATGCCGCTCTGGCTGGCGATGCAACGTTGGTGTAGGCCGATATTTACACTGTTCAGGTCTGAACAGTGCTTTCTATTTTGCAAAAGCACTGCAGGCCTTGCCCATTCACTATACAATGGCGCCGTTTTTTCTATTCTCTTACCCCAGTAATAGGAGGCTTTATGCGCAGCAGCGCTTTTCTGCAACACCTACAACAACAAATAGATGATGTCAAAGCAGAAGGTCTATACAAAGCAGAACGTATTATTACCTCTCAACAGCAGGCTAGCGTTAACGTCGCGGGTGAGCAGGTACTGAATTTTTGTGCGAACAACTATTTAGGTTTGGCAAACCACCCTGATCTTATCGCGGCGGCACAACAAGGTTTAAGCAGCCATGGTTTTGGTGTGGCGTCTGTGCGCTTTATTTGCGGTACCCAGGATATTCACAAAACGTTGGAACATGATATCAGTGCATTTTTAGGTACTGAAGACACTATTTTGTACTCGTCATGTTTTGATGCCAACGGCGGGTTATTTGAGACATTGTTAGGCGCTGAAGATGCCATTATTTCAGACGCATTAAACCACGCTTCTATTATTGATGGTGTTCGGCTGTGTAAAGCCAAACGCTATCGTTATGCTAATAATGATATGGCAGAGCTGGAAGCACAGTTAAAACAAGCTGATGCAGATGGTGCCCGCTTCAAGCTTATTGCTACCGACGGTGTTTTTTCCATGGACGGCGTGATAGCGGATTTAAAATCAGTCTGTGATCTGGCTGATAAATATGGCGCTATGGTGATGGTTGATGATAGCCATGCGGTTGGGTTTGTCGGTAAAAATGGTCGCGGTACGCATGAATACTGTGACGTATTGGACCGGGTAGATATTATTACCGGTACTTTAGGTAAGGCACTGGGCGGCGCATCTGGTGGCTATACCTCGGGTAAAAAAGAGGTTATTGAGTGGTTACGTCAGCGTTCGCGGCCGTATTTATTTTCAAACTCTCTGGCACCCTCAATTGTTACAGCCTCTATTAAAGTATTGCAAATGCTGCAGCAGGGTGATGCCCTGCGGGCTACACTATGGGAAAACGCCAACTACTTCCGTGAAAAAATGTCTGCCGCTGGTTTTACCTTGGCCGGCAAAGACCATGCAATTATTCCGGTTATGTTAGGCGATGCTAAAATCGCGGCGGAAATGGCCAAACGCATGCTTGAAGCAGGCATCTATGTTGTAGGATTTTCTTTTCCTGTAGTGCCTAAAGGTCAAGCGCGAATTCGGACACAAATTTCTGCTGCACATACCAAGGCACAGTTGGATAAGGCTATCGATGCCTTTATTCGTATAGGTAAAGATATGGGCGTGATCGCATAAGGGCGGGGCGTTAAAATGAAAGCATTAGCAAAGTTAAAAGCAGAACCAGGTATATGGCAAACTGAGGTTGAGAAACCGGTAGTTGGGCCAAATGACGTGTTAATCCGCATTAAAAAAACCGCGATTTGTGGCACTGATGTACACATATACAAGTGGGATGAGTGGGCACAGAACACCATTCCACATGGTATGGTTGTCGGCCATGAATATGTTGGCATTGTTGAAGGTATGGGCTCTGAAGTGCGCGGTTTTAATGTTGGCGATCGTGTGTCTGGTGAGGGTCATATCACCTGTGGTTATTGCCGTAACTGCCGTGCAGGTAGAGTACATTTATGCCGAAATACTATTGGCGTAGGGGTGAATAGACCGGGGTCTTTTGCCGAATATTTGGTGATACCGGCCTATAACGCTTTTAAGCTGCCAGATAATATTCCGGATAATATTGCCGCAATATTCGACCCCTTCGGTAACGCAGTGCACACGGCATTGTCATTCGATTTAGTCGGTGAAGATGTACTCATTACCGGAGCTGGCCCTATTGGTATTATGGCTGCAGCGGTAGCACGCCATGTAGGTGCCCGTCACGTGGTCATAACTGACGTAAACCCTTATCGCTTAGATTTAGCGATGAAAATGGGCGCGACGCGAGCAGTAGATGTTAGTAAGCAATCACTTAAATACGTGATGAAAGAGCTTGGCATGACAGAAGGCTTTGACGTCGGGTTAGAAATGTCAGGCGTGCCTGCTGCATTTCGGAGCATGCTAGATACGATGAATCACGGTGGCAAGATTGCCCTGTTGGGTATTCCGCCATCAGATATGGCCATCGATTGGAATAAAGTTATTTTCAAAGGCTTAGTCATTAAAGGCATATACGGCCGTGAGATGTTTGAAACCTGGTACAAGATGGCCAGTTTGATTCAATCCGGGCTCGATTTAACGCCAATGATTACCCACGAAATGCCCATGGCAGAGTTTCAGCAAGGTTTTGACATCATGTGTTCTGGTCAATCAGGTAAAGTAATACTGAACTGGTCGTAGTTGAGCACGGATAATAAAAAAAGCGAACTTAGGTTCGCTTTTTTTATGTCGTCATCAGTCGCAAGACAGAAATAATTTTTCAGTGTCATATTACTGCAATAAAAATGCAGCAAACTATGCCCGTACATTAATCGGATGACCGAGGAATTAAAATGAAACTGAATAAAATCTCTAACCTGTTGTTGGCCACTACCATTGCATTAACGGTATCAGCTGCTGCTCAGGCGCAAAGCCGTGACACGATCCAAATTGCGGGTTCATCAACTGTGCTGCCATTTTCATCAGTAGTAGCAGAAGAGTTCGGTAATAACTTTGCTCAGTTTCGTACGCCGGTAGTCGGCTCTGGTGGTTCTTCTGGTGGTTTGCGTCAATTTTGTCAAGGTGTTGGTGCCAACACCATTGATGTCGCTAATTCATCACGTAAAATTCGTCCTAACGAAGTTGAAGCATGTAAAGAGAACGGCGTTAATGAAATCATTGAAGTAAAAATTGGCTACGACGGTATTGTGTTTGCTTCACGTACTGATGCTGCATTATTTAAATTGGAGCCTCAGCATGTCTTTTTAGCCCAGGCAGCTGAAGTACCACAAAACGGTAAGTTGGTGGCTAATATATACACCCGTTGGAATCAAATAGATAAAAACTTACCAGATCAAGAAATCTTGCTAGCCATTCCGGGTTCAAACCACGGTACGCGCGAAGTTTATGAAGAAAAAGTCGTAAAACCTGGTTGTGAAACGTTGCCACTGGTGCAATCAATGGAAAAAGACGCCGCGAAGAAAGTCTGTACAGCTATGCGTACCGACGGCCGGGTGGTTGAAATTGCGGGTGATTACACTGAAACGTTAGCACGCTTGACGGCACAAAAAGATGCTATAGGCGTATTTGGTTTAAGTTTCTACGAGGCTAACCGTGACCGCATCAAAGTAGCTACTGTGTCAGGTGTTGAACCTAATCTGGATACTATTATATCGGGTGAGTACCCGGTATCACGCCCATTGTTTATATATGTTAAAGGCGCGCATATTGGTGTGATCCCAGGGCTGCAGGAATATGCTCAGTTCCATGTGAGTGAAGGCATGTCAGGCTTTGGTAGTGTGTTGGAAAGCGCAGGCTTAATTCCATTATCTGACGATGAGCGTGCTCAGATGACACAGAACATTAAGTTGAAAAAGTCGCTATAATAAGCTCCGAGCTTTTAAAGAGAACCTGGCATGGTTCTCTTTTTTTGCTTTGTCTTTGTCATAAAAGTGAAATATAAGTCGCTTACACTGCGCTCTTTAACTAGCAACAACGTGTAAGCCGATTACGGAGCAACCATGAGTAACTTTTCGTTAATTGTAGTGCTGTTAGTGCTGTTGGCACTGGGATACCAGCTTGGTATGACCCGCAGCCGCAAAGTGGCTACAGTTAACTCCGATTTGCGCATGCATTCCAGACCACATCATTACGGCATGATGGTGGGGCTCTGGGCGGTATTACCAGCCTTTTTAATATTGATACTCTGGTTATGGCTATCACCGGCAGTGATCAATGCCATGATGGTGTCACATCTACCGACAGAGGTGAGTAGCCTAAGTACCGAGCAGCTGCGCGTCGTATCACAACGTATAAGCAATTTGGCAGATAATTTTGGTGTTGTCGCTGATGCTGAAGCCTGGGAGCTTAGCGCAGCAGATCATCTACGCCAGCTTAAAGCCAACAGCGCCATTATGTTAACTGCGCTGATGGCAGTGATTGCTGCCGTTGGTATGCTGATTAGCCTGCTGAAAATTACACCCCGGTTAAAAGCACGACATCAGGTAGAACGTGTGGTTAAAGGGCTTCTGGTGCTCTGTTCTACTGTTGCTATCCTTACGACCATCGGTATCGTGTTATCGATGGTGGGGGAAACGTTAAAGTTCTTTAGTTACATTCCGCCGACAGAGTTTTTCTTCGGCACAACATGGAACCCGCGTTTTTCTACTGTTGGCGTGGGTGAGCAGGGTGATTTTGGCTTGGTACCATTACTGGCCGGTACGACTATGATAGCCGGAATCGCTATGGTAGTGGCCATACCGCTGGGGCTAATGGTTGCGGTGTATTTGGCAGAATATGCACCGGTAAAATTGCGCAACACGGCCAAGCCGTTGATTGAAGTGTTAGCGGGTATTCCTACCATTGTTTATGGCTTCTTTGCTTTAGTAACCGTAGGTCCATTTCTGCGCGACCTGGGGGCCTCTATCGGGTTGGATATTAATGCCACTTCTGCATTAACCGCTGGCGTAGTAATGGGTATTATGATTATCCCGTTTATCTCGTCGCTGTCAGATGACATCATTACGCAAGTGCCAAAGTCGATGCGAGATGGCTCTCTTGGTCTGGGTGCAACGAAATCTGAAACCATTTTAAAGGTTGTTTTACCTGCAGCCTTACCGGGTATTGTTGGCGCGGTACTGCTTGCTGCCAGTCGCGCTATTGGTGAGACGATGATCGTAGTGCTTGCAGCCGGTAACAGCCCTGCACTAACAGCTAATCCGTTTGAAGCGGTATCAACCGTTACCGTTACCATTGTTAATCAGCTTACTGGCGACAATGACTTCTCCAGCCCGCAATCGTTGGTAGCCTTTGCCTTGGGCTTAACCCTGTTCGTTATTACCTTGCTACTTAATGTGGTGGCATTGGTAATCGTGCGTAAATATCGTGAGCAATACGAGTAAGCTATGACAATTATTGCAGAAAATCCGATTAAAGCGGTTGCTACACCCAGCTTGGTGCAGCAAAAAGTGATCGCCTCGCTGTCGAAGCGGCATCGCAAAGAAAAGCTGTTCCGTCGTTTAGGGCTCAGTGCAGTATTGATTAGTCTGGGGCTGGTTGCAGTGCTGTTTATCAATATATTCTCTCGTGGTGTACCAGCGTTCTGGCAGTCTGCTATCACGCTGGATATTTATTTTGACCCGGCAATAATTAAGATCCCGGCTAAACCAGAGCAGCAGGCCGAGGAGTCTGATAACGATTTTCGTCAACGCTATCTGGCATGGCAGACCGACGTGGGTTTTGTTAACTTCAACCGGTTGATTACAGACAGCTTGCAAACTATTTTGCCAGATGCCAGTAAACACAGACGTGATTTAGCCCGCTTTGTGACGTCGGGTGAGCGTTTCGCCTTACGTGATATGGTGGTGGCTGATCCCAGCATTATTGGTCAGCGTCGCACACTTCATTTACTGACAGATGCAAACATTGATGTTTGGTTAAAAGGTAATATTGACCGCAGTTTGCCAGATGAGCAGCAACAGCTAAGCCCAATTACTCGTCAGTGGGCCGATAAATTGTCGGCAGACGGCATTATTCAGAATCGCTTTAGCTTCGCCTTGTTTATGAACCCCGATTCTCGCAGTTCACTCGCGTCAGCTGGTTTGGCAGGTGCCTTTATGGGATCGTTTTACATGATGCTAGTGGTGATTTTGCTGGCGGTACCAATGGGTGTTGCTGCGGCAATCTATCTGGAAGAGTTTGCCCCACGTAACAAAATTACCGATTTGGTTGAAGTTAATATTAATAACCTGGCTGCTGTGCCGTCTATTGTATTCGGTTTGTTGGGGGCATCGGTGTTAATTGGCTGGTTTAATTTGCCGATGTCTGCACCTATTGTTGGTGGCCTGGTGTTGTCCTTAATGACGCTACCCACAGTGATTATTGCTACCCGCTCTACGTTAAAAGCTATACCCCCTTCCATACGTCAAGCTGCACTGGGGTTGGGAGCGTCAAAAATGCAGGCTATCTTCCACCATGTACTGCCACTGGCGATACCCGGTATTTTAACGGGGGCTATTTTAGGTGTAGCGCAGGCGTTGGGTGAGACAGCTCCACTGTTGCTTATCGGTATGAAATCCTTTGTTGCTTCGGTGCCGGCATCGCCGTTTGACCAAGCCAGTGCTTTGCCAGTGCAAATTTATCTGTGGCAAGGCAACGAGCTACGTAACTTCTTCGAAGCGCGTACATCGGCAGCCATAATCGTATTGTTGATGATGATGATTAGCTTAAATGGCATGGCAATTTGGCTACGGAAAAAATACGAAAAGCGTTGGTAACCTTTTGCCAGTAGGCAGGCTACGCTAAACAGATTTAATTTTTAAGGTAACGGATAAAAGCATGAGTAACTCAGCCCCGGTTAAAATTAGTGCGACAGATGTGAAGGTGTTTTATGGCGACAATCAGGCGCTGCATGGCATCAACATGGACGTATATCAGAATGAAGTTATCTCTTTTATCGGCCCGTCTGGCTGCGGTAAGTCAACCTTTTTACGTTGCATGAACCGGATGAACGATACAATTGATCAGTGCCGGGTTAATGGCAGCATTTTGCTTGATGGGCGTGATATCCATGACCCTTCGCTGGATGTTGTGCAGTTGCGGGCACAGGTTGGCATGGTGTTTCAAAAGCCTAACCCGTTTCCCAAGTCGATCTACGAAAACATCGCTTATGGCCCTAAATTGCATGGCTTGGCAGAGCGCAAAGCCGATCTGGACGATATTGTTGAGTCGAGTTTACGCCGTGCCGGCTTGTGGAACGAAGTAAAAGATCGTCTGGATCAACCCGGTACCGGATTGTCAGGTGGCCAACAACAGCGTTTGTGTATTGCCCGCAGTATTGCGGTTAGCCCGGAAGTTATTCTGATGGATGAACCTTGTTCTGCATTAGACCCCATCGCAACCTCAATTATTGAAGAGCTGATAGATGAATTAAAGCAGAACTTCACCATTGTTATTGTGACACACAATATGCAACAGGCGGCGAGGGTATCGGATCGTACCGCATTCTTCCATCTGGGGAATCTCATCGAGATTGGTAATACCAACGATATTTTTACTAATCCGCAGCAAAAACGAACCGAAGACTATATTACCGGTCGTTACGGTTAATAGTATTGCCGCCCAGGGTGCAGACAATTTCAGGAGACTGGCGTTATGCCAAATAATAAAATCGGCGGCCATTATTCACAGGCTTATGATGAAGAGTTACAACAAGCCGTTATGCGCTTATTGCAAATGGCGGGCTTAGCACAACAACAACTGAGTGACGCCTTAATGGCGTTTACCTCGGCAGATCTTGCTTTGGCAAAGCAGGTAAAAGCGGCTGATCGCAAAGTAAACAATTTTGAAGTCGACATCAGCGAGCATTGCCTGGATATATTGGCTCGGCGACAGCCCGCTGCAGGTGATTTACGCTTAGTATTAGCGGTGCTGAAAAGTATCAATGATGTTGAGCGAATAGGTGACCTTGCTAAGCGCATTGGTAAGGTGCTACTAAAAGAAGAGCCGGGTAACCGCCCACAGCAATCTCAGTTAGATGAGCTGGCCGTTATGGGACAAAAAGCCCTGCAAATGCTACAGCGCGCCTTGGTGGCATTTGAAAAAATTGATGCTGATGAAGCGTTAGATGTTCTGCGTGAAGATAGAGCCATTGATGACGACTATGCCCGCATTATGCAGCAAAGCCTTACTATGATGATGCATGACGCACGTCAAATTAGTATTAGTCTGCAGGTGTCGCACGTTGCCAAAGCGTTGGAGCGTGTTGGCGATCACGCGCGCAACATTTGCGAACACACCATATTTTTGAGTAAGGGGCGCAATGTCGCTCATCTAAGCGATGCTGAATTGCAGCAAGTCGTCGACAAGAAACGTGATTAAGCATTAAACACAGAAAAAAGGAGCGAAAGCTCCTTTTTTTATATCATTTTTTTTGAAAAACTGGCTATCCGATTATTTTGGTAGATACTTTTTGTTATTAGGACAAGTGCTTAGCTGTTTTAAGGTCATAAAATCATCATTTGATCGTCACAAAAAGTCCATATTGTCATTTTAGTGTCATAAATTAGCCATATTATGGCGCGGTCATCAACAGCATAGGTCGTAAACGGCCGAAACGAATAACGGTAATTACTCAGGTGCAGAATATGAAGAAATCAATTTTAGTTTTAGCGGTAGCGTTGGCCAGTACAAGCACATTACAAGCCAAAGAGTTGGAAGTGTACGGCAAAATTAATGTTACTGCACAATCTAGTGATGATGGCGAAGGCCGCTTTACCGAACTGAAAAGTAATGCCTCACGTTTTGGCCTCAAAGGTGATTATGCACTTGAAGATGGCTTAAGTGTGACGTATCAGCTGGAATGGGAAGTTGATCCTTCAGATGAAGCGAATGAGAAAAATATCAAAGCACGTAATCAATACCTTGGT
>Ga0100394_1001817_pt1 | contig 17698 bp, 14 predicted proteins | sample CryGeymeta201518_FD_81549 | JGI IMG/M metagenome (GOLD analysis project Ga0100394, IMG submission 81549) | Groundwater microbial communities from Crystal Geyser aquifers in Utah, USA - Crystal Geyser metaG 2015-18 | ecosystem: Environmental > Aquatic > Deep subsurface > Groundwater | place: USA... | reverse complement strand
GCAAGCCGTATTGTTTCTTTGGCATCGTCATAGCTTTCCCAAGGGTATCCAAGCATTACGGTAGCGTGGACTTCCAACCCTGCTTGAGACGCAATTCTTGCGCCATTTTTTATATCCTCAACTTTAATACCTTTATCAAGTTTATCCAAAGTTTTTTGGTTAGCGCTTTCCATTCCATACAAAAGAAAACGAAAATTGGCTTTTTTCATAAGCTCATAAAAATCTTTGGTTAAGGCGTTAAATCTCATATTACAGCCATAAACAACTTTTTTGTTGTATCCGGATTCTATCAAGAGCTCGCAAAACTTCTTAAGTTTAGGACCAACAAACATAGTACCGGCATCGTCAAAAATTTCGCGGACATTGTATTTATCCACCACATATTTCACTTCGGAAAAAAGCCTCTCGGGAGAAAAACTGCGGTAAGAACCGCGCGGGTTTATAGTGTGGTCCCAAACACAGAAGGTACAGCGATTCCACCAGCAATCCCGACCGGAGTACATGTAGGTAGCGGGTTTGTACTTATAATTACCGTTTTCATAGGCATACAACTCCCACTTGGTTAAATCGCGGTCCATAAAAGGCAGTTCGTCCAAGTTATGGGCAAGAGAGGCGGGGCCGCTGTTTCCAATTTTTAAGGCGGGGGACAATTTATTCATTGCGGCGGGCTTCTGCTTTATGGATTTATCGGAAACTCGCCAGTAGACTCCTCCTTCAAGCTTTGTTTTTTTGGTTATGTGGTCAAAAAGGTTTTTGAGGACAAAATCATAATCCCCGCCGGTTACAATGTAATCAACAGGACAATTTTCAAAAGATTCTAAAGGATTAAATGTAATGTGGTCTCCAACAAGGATGATTTTAAGATTCGGATTTTGGATTTTTAGATTTTTTATTTCTTTCCAATGAAATTTTATAACCGGAGCTTTAGTTTCAACAATCAAGTAATCTGGGCGTACATTTGCCAATTCTTTTTCCCACTCAATAAGAGTTTTATTCTCGGCGATTCCGTCCATCCAATACACTTTATGCCCCGCATCTTTTAGCAAGGTCGCGGCGTAAGCGGGGACCATAGGATAAATATAGGTAGGGGCATTAAAATATTGAAACTGCCTATTCTGGGACAAAAGCGGAGTGCCTTTAGTGGTTTCTATAGGAGGATAGCCAATAACAATTTGTAGCATAAAACGATAATACCACAAAAAAAGAAGCCCTTGCAAAACACATTATACAACAGTGTCCCACAAAGGCTCACGAACATACTACTCAAAAAGCCCCATAATCTCGTCAATTCGGCAGCGGACACTCCGAAGCGATTTTGCGAGAATCCAGGGAAATACAATTTCCAAGATTCCACCGATCGCCCCAGGGCGATATTCCACAACGAAGTCCCCCAAGAAACCATGCTGTACAGCATATTTCAGCATAGCTTCGAGGTTAGTCCTTTTCCCCTCCGCGAACCTTTTCCATTCCCTCGCATCCCATGCCTGAACATGGATTAGGACTGAGAGAGGCAAAAGAGCCGCAAAATCCGCACCATACTCATTAGCGGGACGGAGATCGCCCGCTTCAGTTCGGCGGATGTGACGGGTATCAATCACAACGCCGCCTGGACCATATGCCCTTCTGACAAGCTCCGTGGCTGAAATTCCAAGCCCAGGATGAAACTCCACCAAACTTCCCGATTCCACATGATGTGTGATAAAAGTCGCGCCCAAAGACGCGACTTCTCTAAAGACTTTGCTACACACCGCAGGATTTGGAAAGAACAGAACATCCTGCCACATTGTAGGCATATTCTCGCTTCCCAACCTCCCGCGAAGATGTCCCAAAAGCGTCGTGGCATTCCATGCCGGTTCAACATATCTAATCGACACATGCAACTTTTTAAGAGCCGGAACAGAAACACTTCTTATAGGCAGAACTTGCCAAAAAGAAAATCCTGCCTTTTCGGAAATCCACCCCGCAATCCAAAGCCCAATTACAGGCACCGCCGCCCATGGAAGCATTGAGGCTATATTAACCCCAATGCGCTCCTCACATTTCACTGTCATCTTTCCCTCCTTATCGGGAACTCCTGCATCCTGCTGTTACAGATTGGACATTCACAACAACACCCTTATATACTACCACAACCTATAAGGTTTCGCAACTTCTTTGAACAATTTAGAAGGCGTCGGGAAGCTGCAAAAGCAGGCACGGATTTTACCCCGCTATAGAAACCTAAATAGGGGTCTGACCCCAAAGGGGTCAGACCCCTAAATACCCCTAAATATCCCTAAACTGTGATAGAATAAATACTAATGAGCAGGAGAAGAAAAAACCTTTTCATCATTTTTGGAATCGCTCTCTTATCCATCCTAACTAGGCTTTTGTTTATCTACACCATCCCTTACGATTCGGACGAGATTACTTGGTCAATAATAGGAAGAAGAGTTCTTTCTGGTGAGGATTTCCACATCTTTTTTCTAAATCAAAAATATATGGGGGCAATAGAAGGATACATAGTCGGTATATTTCAAGCTTTATTTGGATACAACCTAATAACACTGCGAATAAACTCTCTCATTTTTTCTACTATCCTCTCCATAACGATTTACCTTATCTTAAAAAAACTAACCGGCCCAAAAACAGCGTTGCTTGGACCCCTCCTCTTTAACTTGGCAAGCTATGATGTAACCTCAAATTACACCAAAGCATGGGGAAATAGACCTTTTGTTTCGCTGGTGGGACTTTTAGTTGTGTACGCTTGTTGGTACTTATTTTTAAGCAAAGAAAAGATAACCAGCAAAAAACGGGTTTGGATATCAAGTTTAACGGGGTTACTTTTAGGATTGTCTTTTTGGGCAAATTTAGAAAATGTTTATTTTATAGTTATAGCTTTTGCAATGTTTATATCAGGTATAGTAATGATAAAAACGGGCGAAGGCTGCATACGAAGAAATGCGTTTGCCCGTTCGGGGGACGCTAGAGTAAACGGGGGCGCAGCCCCCGGCATTTCATGGACACAACCGAGCATTAAAAATATTATCTCCTTTATGTTTTATATTCTGCTCTTTTGGCTGTTTTATATGCTCGCCGCCAAAAAAGCGCTTTTCAATCCTTACGAAACCTTATCCGTTAAATTCAACTTAAAGGGACAAGGTCTGCAATTCCTAAACTACAGCTTTGAAACCGCTCTTTTTCTTTTGCTTTTTTACATTATAGCCCCAATAAAACTTTTACTTTTCCCCGCAAGAGACAAAAATCTTAAAAGTTTCTCTCTCCTTTTTTCATTTTTTATGCTTGGGGCATATTTTACAATTTCAAGAAATTCAATTGAACGCGCCAATCAAATAGATGAAACTTTTCGCGAACAATACAATTTTTTAACAAATGCTATACTCCCCCTATTTTTTGGAACGGCTCTAAAAACTAAAACTTTTGCGCTTATTATGATTTTTCCCTTAACGAGCTTATTCATCTCGCTTTGTAAAGTAATTAAACTTCACAGGATAAAGCTGGAAGATGCTTTTTGCTTTTATTATCTAATACCCCTTTTGTTTTTTATCTCCAAAGCAGGGGGGATAAACAGCTCATCCAGATACATAACTAATATGTGGCCAGGGTTTGTAGTTTTATTCGTTTGCGGGTTCTATCGCTTGTTTAGACAAAAATCGTGGATACTGAGAGTCGCGACAACTTCTGTTTTAATATTTTTTATCTACAGAAATTATGCAATATATCCAAAAGCTTTTGCTAGTCTAAAGCAACGATACCACACAAAAACCGATTACATAAAAGCCGCCGACTATCTCGTGAGCAAGAAAATTAAAGGGTGTTACGCAGGGTACTGGAATGCTTATCCAATAATGTTTGAGAGCGATTACAAGGTTATCTGCTCCCCCTCTCCGCATTTTGGATACGGCGAAAATGAAACCCCATTTAACACACTAATCGTGGACAAAATGGACAATCCCGCATTCGTATTTACCACGCAAAAACGGGTGGACGAGTTTTTTAGAAGATGGGTGGATAAAGAAATAGAAATTACAGAAGAAAAAAGGGTTGGGCGGTATTTTATATTTTTAACAACAAGAATTAAATGAAACTTACCAAAACTCAAAAAAAGTTTGTAAAGAAAAACATAAGAAAAAAAAGTTTAAGGGACATTTCAAAAAACTTGAATATCCCTCTTGAAGATTTAGGGATACATATAAAAGAAACTTGGGGCAAAGAAAAGTTTAACGATTTAGAAAGCCCCAGGGACATCTTGCGTCCTCAAAGTATCAAATACAACAAAAAACTTGTGTTCGTATTCTTGGCTTTTTTGGTTTTTGTTTGCTATCTAAATTCTCTGGGAAACGATTTTGTGTCCGACGATATCCCTATAATAAGCGCCAACCCTCAAATAAATAACATTTCCTACATTTTCGGGCCGCTTATTTTTAACATTAGAAACACAGTTATATTCTTGACAAATAAACTATTCGGACTTGACCCTATGTATTTTAGACTGCCAAATATTCTACTGCATTTAGGTGTTAGCTATCTCCTTTTTATTTTGGCAGCAGAATTAGTTTCGGAAACTGTGGGCTTAATAACAGCAATTGTTTTTGCAGTGCACCCTCTTGCGGTAGAGGCAGTGGCATGGATTTCTGGAGGCCCTTATGTTTTTACCGCTTTTTTAATTTTATTAATGCTCTATTTTTATCTTAAAAACAAAAAACTGCTTTCGCTTTTAATGTTTTTTGCGTCCGTAAACATATTAATCCACTCCGCCCCTTTGGGGCTTTTACCGTTTGCGTTTGAAACAAGCCAGGGGGCATTGAAAAAAAACTGGAAAAGAACTGTTCCTTACATAGTGATTATTGCCAGTATAATTCCTATTTCTATAACCCTTGCCAAACAACGAGCAGAAAGCCTGCATTTAGAACACTATCAGGAAAAAACTCTTATGAGCCCGCTGCTGCAAATTCCCACTGCCGTAGGAGAGTATCTAAAATTAATGTTTTTCCCAAAAGATTTAACTTTATACCATACAGAAATATCTTTTAGTCCCGTCTCGTTTTCTTTACATTTTTTTGTTTTTATGTGTGTTGTCCTCCTGCTGTTTTTTTTATACAAAAAAAGCAGGCCTTTAATTTTTTGGCCGCTTCTATTTTTAATTGCCCTATCCGCCACCTTAACCCCCTTTGGAATATCGTGGATTGTGGCGGAAAGATACAGCTATTTCGCATCTGCAGGAATTTTTGTTTTGGTTGCATGGACAATGGAAAAGACCATTAAGAAATTGTCCAAAGAAAATTATCCAAAAGCGTTATATTTATCTCTCGCTATCATTATTATTCCACTTTCTATTAGAACTATAGTTAGGAATAGGGATTGGCGAAGTCATGACACTTTGTGGATTGCAACAGCGAAATTTTCTCCATCTAGCCCTCAGAACCATAACAACTTAGGAGACTATTACGGGAGACATAAACAGTACGAAAAAGCCATAGAAGAATTCAAAAAAGCCATAGAATTAAAACCCGGTTATGCCGATGCTTATCATAATTTAGCAAATGTTTATGGAGAAACGGGCGATATTGAAAACGCCATAGAAAATTACCAAAACGCCATAAAATACAACCAAAACCTTTGGCAAAGCTATCAAAATTTAGGCGCGATATACTTTAATTCAGGGGATAAAGAAAAGGCTAAAAAGTATCTTGAGAAAGCATTAGAACTAAACCCGGAAAACAAAAATCTGAAAGGGATTGTTGATACCCTCTAGCTATTCCACTTCCTCGCAAAAAACCCTTGTATAAATCTCGCCCCATACCAAATATGTGTTAAAAAGATTCCGGGAATTACGAGTAATGAAATCATTATATTCCGCTCCTTTGAATATACCCAAACAGAAGTTAAAATTATTAAAAAAACATACATCAAAACTACTGCCGTCCATACTAAAAATAAAGGATAGGATAAGAAGTATAAAAACGGGCCTGAAAAAAAACCTAGCGCAAAGATAGTTGGAATAAAGTATCCCAATTTTCTAGAAGTTTGGGGAAGAATTCTTGCAAAATGTCCGCGATGGAAGCCAAAATTACCATTTTGCTTTAAGTGCTTTTTGAACAAAAGGCGGTGATGATGATATACAAGAACAGAAGGGACATACAAAATTTTCTTTTTTAGTTTGTGAACTATATCCAAACAAAGTTTAGTATCTTCTCCCGGATAAAAATTAGAATCAAATCCGCCAACTTTGGTAAAGTCCTCCTTTCTTACAATAAAATTCATAGAAGGAAAATCCTCCACAAACATTTCTTTAGTAGGAATAAATCTATGGCCGCAGTTTCCTCCTCCTAAACGAGATGCTGACACCCAGCCAGACGCCTTTTCAAACACAGATACATTAGGAGGAGTAATTCCCGGTCCGCAAACTGCGGAGATACTTTTATCGGAAAAAAATTTTGAGGCATTTTTTAGCCAACCTTTAGAAGGGTACGCATCATCGTCAATAAAAGCAAGCCACTCCCCTTCTGCGTATTTTAAAGCTAAATCCCTTTTTTTAGCCGGATTTTTTGCGTAAGAAGGTTCATTAATAAATTTTACTTTGGGATATTTTCTATCACACGACTTCGTGGTAAAGACCAAAACTTCAAAGTTTGAGTTGTCCAAACCCCTATACTTTGGCAAAGACTCCTCCAGAAAAGAATTAAATTCTTCAACCGGAATTATAACTGAAATAAATGGATGATTCATAAATCCTAAATACTAAACTCTAAGCTCCAAATAAATTACAATCTCTAAATTCTAAACAGTTTGAATATTAGAATTTTAGATTTGAACTTTGACTTTTGACCTTGCTAGACATTAACCCTCATCTCCAGTTCCTTGTCATAAACCCATTTTCTTTTGCTTTTATCGCTGTAGTAGTCCAAAATGTTAAGACGATAAAAAACCCCCAGCATATCAACAAAAAACCGCCATGAGAATTTTACCAAACTTCTCCAATTAGAACTAAAACTATTTTCCGCCCAATTAACTTTAATGGGCGCTTCAAATATCCTTGTGTAACCTAAATACCGCGAAACCACCAAAAGTTCAATATCAAACGCCCATCTTTTTATAATAAGACGGGGCAAAACTTTCTCCAAAACCTCCCTTTTAAAAACCTTAAGTCCCGCCTGCGTATCCCGCAATTTTAATCCAAATAAAAACCGTTGAAGGTACTGCAACCCCACAGAAAAAAACCTTCTCTCAAAAGGATAAACCAATTTGCTGGCTGGATGCCGTTTGCTTCCCACCATAATATCCGCTTCATACCAATACATATGCTCCATAATTAAGGAAATTCCGTTTGGGTCAATATCCATCCCGCTATCTATAAAAACTATAAAATCTCCCCTTGCCCTTGCCATACCAAAACGCACCGCGTAGCCTTTGCCTTTATTGGTTTTATAGCCATGAACGCGCAGTTTTTGATTATTTATTTGCTTCGCCCGTTGATAAGTTTTGTCTAAAAGTCCATCCACCACCGCAATAACTTCATAAGAAAAACGCGTATTTTCCAAAGCGGACAAAACATTTTTTAAGTCTTGTTTAATGGTGCTCTCCTGCTTATAACAGGGTACTATTACTGATAAATCCATAGTTATAAATTCAAATGACAAATATCAAAATTCAATTCAAATTCAAAATTTAAATGTTTAAAACTTTTTGAATTTTGAGCTTGATTTGTCATTTGTTATTTGAATTTTTGAATTTAAGATATAGTACCCCAACATCATCGCGAATAAAACCGCATTGATATAAATTAAATTATCTATAACCATACTTAAACTATTATGCCTTAACCATATCAAAAGGATTTGCGTAAAGGCACCTACTGCCAATACTATACCAATTTTGGTTTTGTAAATGGATAAAAAATACTGCGAAAACAAATAAATGAGCGTGTATAAAAACATAAAAATTGTGAATTTCGGCAGGTACTCCACCGCTTTTATGTAAGAACTGCCAAACAAGGTTAATACCACAAACTTTGGAAAAAACACAAACACAAAAAGCCCGCAAAGCAAAAGCGCCGTTGTCAACGCTAAAGAACTTAAAAACACTTTGCTGGTATTCTTTCCCTTAGCATAATTTTCAGAAGATAGAGGAAACAAAACCAAGCTAATAGAGGATGCGCCAAAGAACATTATTCTTCCTATAATAACCATACTAGAATACACTCCAGAAATTTCTTCGCTGAAGAAATGTTTCACCAAAACAACATCCACATTAAAAAGCGCCGTTAAGGAAAGTAAAGTTAAGGACGAAGGCAGGGCAAACATTAAAAGCTTCTTGAGCCATTTTGATATTTCCGCGCCCGTTGTTAATCTAAGGTCTTTTCTCAGAAAAAGGCAAACAATAACAAAAGATATTAAAGCTCCTATAAACATTCCCAGAAAAGTTCCGGTTATTTCATAGGTTAGTAAAGTTATGCCTATTCCAAGAAAAAACTTATTTAACGCCATCATAATATTTGACACGCTAAATTTCGTAAAATTTTGCAAGCCCTGCAAGAAAGATAGGGGAATGGTTAAAACTAGAGAAACAACAACAAACAGCATAAATATCATAAAAGCTAAAGGGTTGTTAAAATTTAAAAAGTGCAAAATTTGCCTATTTAGAACAAATGAAAGAAAAATTATAAAAACGCTAACAAATGAAAGGGTTTTCACAAGCCAAAGAAACAAACCCGAAACAGCTTCATACAAATTATTAGCTTTAAGTTCGGACACAATTTTTACAATGGATGTGTTTAGAATAATTGCGGGAACATTTAGAATTGCCGCCAAAGAAAAAAGCGATACTAGTATGCCATAATCCGAAACCGACAAAAGCCTTCCCATAAGGAGCTGAAACAGGTAGCTTAATATATTAACCAAAAAACTGCCGGCCATCACAACCACCGACCCCGCAATTAAAGGATTATTTAATTTTCTTCTCATAGTTGCAACCTCCATACTCAATTAGGGTTAAACCCAAATGGGTTTAACCCAAATGGGTTAAACCCTATTTTATGCGGGCAGGTTCTTGTACCAATCGGGAGCGTTCAGAAAAAATTCAACCTGCTTTTCAACCCCTTCCTCAAGAGAAGTTTTAGGGTTATACCCAAGCAAAGATTTCGCTTTCGTTATATCAGCATAAGTAATAGGAACTTCCGTTTTAGGAATGGGCAGATTGTTTATAATCGCCTTTTTGCTTAAAGCCTTCTCAATAACCGATATTAACTGGGTTAATGTGACAGCAGCGGAATTTCCCAAATTTATAACCTCAAAAGGCAAATTCTTATCTAAAGACAATAAAATTCCGCTAACAGTATCATCAACATAAGTATAGTCCCGCGCCATACTCCCATCCCCATACACCGGCAAGGGTTTATTGGCATACACGAGCTTAATAAACTTCTGGTGCGCCATACCATACGGCCTCTGATTTGGCCCATATACCGTAAAAAACCGCAAACAGGTAATAGGCATTTTGTAAATGTGATGGTAAGTGTAACAAACAAGCTCCCCTGCCGCTTTGGTAGCGGCGTATTGCGAAATAGGTTTTGTAATATCCTCCAATTCCCTAAAAGGTATTTCTGTCCTTCCTCCATAAACCGACGAGGAGGAAGCGAAAACAAAATTATTAACCTTATTCTGAACACTCACCTCCAACAAATTAACCGTTCCAAAATAATTAACATAGGCATAATTCAAAGGGTATTTCATAGAAACTGGAGGGGAGGCAAGCGCCGCAAGATGAACAACTTTATCAATACTACCTTTCTCAAAAATTTTATTTATAAACGCCTTATCTACTATATCCCCTTTCTTAAACACAAAAGAAGGCTTGTTCTCAAAAGCCTTTATATTCATTTCTTTAACCCTCACATCATAAAAAGGGTCCAAATTATCTATAGATAACACTTCATCCCCCCTATCAAGAAGCGCCTTTGTTAAATGGTAACCTATAAAACCCGCCCCACCTGTTACTAATATTTTCATAGCAGCCCCCTCCCTATGCCAAAATATTTAAATCCTAACTTTTCTACTGTTTTTGGATCAAAGATATTTCTGCCATCAAATAAAACTCTGCCTTTAACCACTTTCCTAATTTTTTCAAAATCCAATTCCGCAAATTCCCGCCATTCTGTTAATATACATATTCCATCCACACCTTCAATCGCATCATAAGCATCTTTTGCGTAATATATAACATCATTGCCAAGCTCCGCTTTAGCATTCTCCAAAGCCGCCGGGTCAAAAACTCTAATTTTAGCGCCTTCCCCGCGCAATATCTTTATAACCTCAATAGCTACAGATTTTCTTATATCATCAGTATTGTTCTTGAAAGCCGTTCCTAAACACGCAAGAGTTTTTCCAGACAAATTACCTTCAAAAAAGTTTACAATCTTCTCCACATAAAAATATTTCTGGCGCTCATTTACATCCATAACCCCTCTTAAGAGCCTAAAATCATATTCTTGGTCAGAACTAGTTCTATACAACGCTTCAACATCTTTTGGAAAACAGGACCCACCATAACCGATACCTGAATTAAGAAAACTGCGAACAATCCTTTTATCATACCCCATACCATCCGCAACCGTTTTCACATCCGCCTTTGCTCTATCGCAAATTCGCGCTATTTCGTTAATAAAAGAAATTTTTGTTGCCAAAAAGGCGTTTGAAGCATACTTTATAAGCTCCGCCGAGCGGAAGTCGCTCTTTAGAATAGGAACATTTAAATGCGTGTATAAAGAAGCTATTTTTGAGAGGGCCGATTTAGAATCCGAACCCAAAACCACTCTGTCCACATTGTTGGCATCAAAAATTGCCGTGCCTTCCCTTAAAAATTCCGGGTTAGAAACCACATCAAATTTGGCTCTGCCTTTAAGATTATCTTTAATTATTTGTTTAATCCTCTCATTAGTGCCAACAGGAACAGTGCTTTTAGTTACAATAATTTTATAACCGTTCAAATTATCCGCTATGGTTTTTGCCACTACCCACACCGCTGACAAATCCGCGCTACCGCTTTGGTTTGAAGGCGTTCCAACCACAATAAACACAACATTAGAGTCTTTAACCGCTTTGCCTACATTAGTGGTAAAAGAAAGCCTCTTCTCACAAACATTTTTGGCAACTAAATCAGACAACCCTTCCTCATAAATAGGCATAATACCCTTTTTAAGAAGCTCTATTTTTTTCTCGTTTATATCCGCGCAAATAACAGTATGCCCCCCGTCCGCAAACACCGCCCCGGTAACTAAACCCACATAGCCGGTTCCTACTACCGCAATTTTCATAAAAATACCCTTTCTATGATATCAAAGTTTATATAAACCTCTAATATCGTTAACTCTAACTTTTAAAACATCCAAAGCCATTTTTACCGAATCTTTTATGGGATTAATCCTTTGAGTTTTAACATACATCCAGGTTACCGGCACCTCTTTTACCTTAAAGCCAAGTTTTTTTGCCAAATACAATACTTCCACATCAAAAGCGCCTAAATAAGCTTCTTTAATCTCCTTAGCGGAATCCCCATAAATTTTGAGGCGCTTAAAAATCTCTTTGGCAGAATTTTTCCTGAAAAGCTTAAATCCGCACTGCGTGTCTTCTATACCAGAAACAGCAATCAAGCGAACCCACAGATTAAATACCCTGCCCATTAAATGCCTATAATACGGCTCGTTTATTCTTGACGACCCTAACCCTTCGCGGGAAGCTATAGCAATATCATAACTTTCATCCACAAGCCAAACAAAAAGCCTTTTTATCTCGGAAATTTGGGCTGCCATATCCGCATCCGCCAAATAGATATATTCCCCTTTTGCGGTCATAACCCCTGTCCATATCGTTGGACCCTTTCCTTTATGCGGATTCCTAACGAGCTTAAAACCCTTGTGGTTTTTGCAAAATTCTTGAACAATTTTGGCGGTGTTATCGAAAGAGCCATCATCCACCACCAAAATTTCATAGGAATAATCGTAATCTTTTAGATATGCGTAAATTGAGGATAAGGACTTAACAATATTTTTCTCCTCGTTATAGGCGGGCATGATAATAGAGAGGTAGGGATTAGAAGCCTCCTTGTGTTCGGTTGTTTTAGCTTTAACCGCATTCATAGAAACCATTACTTCATTTTTCCTTCCAAACCACTTTAGTATACATTGTAAAATTCCAAATTAGCCCTAAAAGTATCCCTAAAACCACTAGAAATAGATAAGGCGGAAGGCTTGAAACATCTAAAATTCTAGTCCCCGCCCACATAACCACCGCTTGGATAATGATAGAACCAAGCGAAAGCAAATTAAACACTGGTAGTTTCCTAATAAGACCTGCAAAATTTACGACTTTCCTATCCGAAAAAGTCCACGCGTTATTTATAAAAAAGTTGGCAAGAATAGCAACTTCTGTGGCTAAAACATTTGATAAAACGGCATTTCTATAACCCAATAAACTAACAAGCAAAGACGCAAATACTATTTGGATTAAAGCCCCAATTGCCCCCACAATACATACTTTGAAAAATCGTTCATTCTTTCTATACCGCAAAATCAAAACAACTTTCATAGACTCTTTAGACTCTCGCACAGCATTGCTCTTAGATTTATCCTTTTCTCTATCTACAAATTTAATAGGTATTTCTATAGTCTTCGCTTTCAGATTAAGCATTTCGTATAATAGATGGATTTTGTAGGCAAAATTTTTTGAGAGAATTTTTGAAAGGTCTATTTTATCTAAATATCCCTTAACACGCATAGCTTTGTATCCCGTGGTATAATCCTTAACACTTTTGGTACCAAGAACAACACGAGCAAACCACCCGCCAAAAAAACTTAAAAACTTCCTGTGCAATCCCCAAGTCTTAGGAATGGATCCCCCACTTATGTAACGAGAGCCAAGAACATAATCATAACCAGAAGATATTTTGTCCAAAAACCTTGGAATATCATTGGGATTATGTTGAAAATCCGCATCCATCTCAAAAACCACATCCGCTTTGAGATTTTCCATAGCATATTTGAAACCTCTAACATAAGCTGCGCCAAGACCTTGCTTTTCTCCTGTAATTAAATGAATGTTTTTATACTTTTTCATAACGGAACGGACTATATCCGCAGTGCCATCAGGAGAATTATCGTCCACAACCAAAACACCCATCTTGAAACCCTCTATTTTTTTTAATACTTTTTGGATTTCTTCAAGTAGGGGGGCTATATTTTCTTTTTCGTTATATGTAGGTATAACAATTACAGTATTCATAATCTAATTTCTTTACTTCCTCACTTTTTTCCTCCTCAACCCATTTAAGGGTATCCTGCAACCATTCTAGCGCCCCAGAGTATACTTTATTAACGAAACTCTCAAAATTATACAACATAGTAATTTTTTCTTCCACAAACTTAAAAATACCAAGAGCATTGTCCACAAATTTCTGCGCCTGACCCAAAGATATTTTGGCATTCTCAAGAGCGGATTTTGCTCCTTTTACCTCCCCCGCTATTTGGTCAACAAAACCTGCGGCGAAGGCTTTCCTTGCTGTGGACCAGGACAAAAGGGATATAAGCATTAAACTTAAAAGAATTTTCCTCATAAGATATTAAGCGAGAAAGCAAAGAGCAGTACCACCAAAACAGCAATTAAAATATATTCATAAATGATATGCCAATATAAGCGGACGCGGATTAAGTGGTGGATTGTTCCCCAAATAACATAAGAGAAAGCGCTAAATACAATAACCAAAAATTGTTTATAGGAACTAAAGCGAAACGAGAAAAAAAAATACGCACACAAAGCAAAAATTGCCAAAAGTGCGGTGTATTCAAGTATTTTTATATTCTCCCTATTCATTGGGTTTATAGGTTTTACCCCTCAACAGAAACATTTTTCTTTTCACAACACCACTCCAGCATTTGCGTACCAAATGCCAATTAACGCAAGACCCAAAAATATTAAATGCGCTAAAGTATTTCCCGTAAGCCTCAGGATGCTATTCCTTCCAACATACCACATATCTAATGCTAGAAGCAGGGTTAGAAAAGCTCCCAACGAGAGGGATATGCCTCTTGAAACACTAAATATATCTATAGCAGGAAGTATTTCCCCTTTTTGTTCCTTTGAAACAGGTATAGAAGCTGCCTCTTTCTTTTGAATACTAACCGCTTGAATAGACGCTTCTTTTTCTGGTTCTATAGAAGCGGTGTATTCCGGGTACCTACTTTTGCCAAACATTTGCACAACTAGGGTAGTTTCATACCCATCTAAAACCCCGTTAACCACAGCAAAACCAATATCCTCATAATTTGAACTCAACAAATTGTCTCTGTGCGAAGGGGATTTAAGCCAAGCCTGAACAACAGAGCTGGAATTGTTAAAATCCCGCGCCAAGTTTTCTCCAGCGTAAATATACTCATAATTATTGTCTACAATAAAATCCCAAGGTTCTTTTCCTGTTGGAGAAATATGCGCCCAATAATCTTTTCTGAACATATCTTCAGCCTTTTCATAAGCCGCGGACGAGAGAATTGCATTAAACTTTAATTCCGGCTCGCTATTTTCAACTCTCGCCTTATTCGTGTAATACAAAAGATCTTCTGTATTAATGTTAGAAGCAAACCCCAAAACTTTAGGAAAACGGGCGCTGACAAAATGCGAAGCCAATATTGCGAAAAAAATAAAAAGGATATAGGTAAAAAGCGCGGGGTGCAATAAAAGTTTAGCTCGTTTTTTATGTTCTTTATGTGGCAGAAAATGAGCAAGAAACGGAGTCATAGAAAAATTATACTACAAACAAATACCGCTCGTCATAGAAATCAAATAGGGGTCAAATAGGGGTCTGACCCCTTTGGGGTCAGACCCCTAAAAATGGCGGGGAGACAACGAAATTTGGACACTGCTTTACAAGCCTTTACTAAAGCCTTAAACAGACCCACTTTATAAGCGCCACAAAAGCAAACTGCCTAATAACTATGGTATAATATAGGTTACGATATTCCTGTTAAAGAAAAGGAGGAAGCAATGGCACGATTTATGGTAGGAGGTACCGTTCCCGCAACAACGCCAACATCGCCATCACAGTGCTTGTGCAATCAGTGTGAACTTTTTGGCGCATGCGGAGAACAACTGTTTTCTGTATGTCCACCACCTTCTAAAATCGCTTGGGACGACTATTCGGTTTTTCCATTCTGTGTTGGATGCCCCAAAAAACCTGCTGATAAGGCATCATGCGGAACGCCGTGTGACGCCGTTATCCTGCAACAAATGGGATAGCTCCGCTAAACCTGTGGACGGAAGGACCTCAAAAATCTTTCCGCCCACACCTTTTTAAGCAAGCTTACCTTTTCCTATAAGCATAAAATCCAATGCCCCCTATCCCAAAAATTATCAGAATTACCCACCAAAAATCCCAAACAGAAAGCGGGGATGCAACCTCCTCATCAGCTTTATCCTCAACCGCCAAAACATTTCCCTGCTCACTATTATTTTCGTTGGGGTTAATTTCCTTCTCCATTTTCGGCGCTAAAGACTTTGCCGTTTCAGCTTCGGCATATTTTTCCTCAACTCCCAAAACTGCCCCTTGCGGAAGTTCCAAATTTGGAATTTCCTCAACAACCACCTCTTCCTCCTCCTTGGAGGGTTTTGCGGAAACTCCCTCAGCAGAGCTGTTATTACCTGCGGTGTCAAACGCAACCACATAATAGTAATAAGTGGTATCGTTCTCCACATCCTCATCATCATAGCTTCCTACATCAAAAGAAACTTCCGCAAACCTTGTCTCCGGATTGGGAATAAACTTTTTGTTCTCGCTTTTGTATATTCTGTAATAATCTACATCCAGACTTGGAGAAAAATCCCACTCCAAAACCACTAAGAAATCAAAAGCCTCCGCCCTTAAATTATCAACCGGCAAAGGGCTTTCTGTATCCTCCCGCAAAAATTTTACAACAAAAGATTTTGTAGAAGAAGTGTTTCCAGCCTTGTCCAACGCTCTATAATAAAAAGTATGCCCCCCCCTCTATAGAAATTAAGGGCTGGGAGTACACAAGCCATACTCCCGCTTCAGAATCGTACTGATATTCAATCTTATCCAGATTATCTTCTACCGCGCTTATAGTAATAGTTGCGGGGCTAACGGAGCTTAAAGAATGTGAAACCTGAGGCGCAGTTTTATCAAAAACTATGCCGGAAGCCTCATTTGCCGTTTCTATGTTTCCCGCATTATCGTAAGCCTTGTAGTAAATAACATAGTCCCCCTCAATTGGCGTAAAGGAATAATTCCAAGCACCCGTTCCAGCAGCCGTAAGCCAATGCTCGCTTAAATCAAAATCTGCGCCATTCCAGTACTTATTTTCTCCCAGAGCTGTAACCACTTTAACTTTTAATTCCACTTTGGATACACCTGAATCATCATCCGTTGCAGTTCCTGATATATCCCCACTCCATCCCGCCGCATTATAGAAACCTGCTGATGGAGAAGTAAAAAGCGAGGAAGGAGTTTGCGTATCCAGCCTAATACCATCGCTCCAGCTAGAAGAATAAGTGTTTGCTGTATTACCCGCATTATCCACCGCTTTAACTTTTGCGTAATAAGTACTTCCCAAAGATAAAAGCGCAGCCTCCTCGTTAGTTAAAGTGTAAGTTAAAACATTTCCAACATATTTCCATTTGTTAGGGGATGCAAAATCCAAATCTAAAGCATTGGTTTCATTGCCTGCCGTTGAAAGCCAAAATTGATAATAGGAAACCCCAGAACCTGTCCCATCTAATGATTCTGGCCACTGAAATGTTAAATTGGGATTATTTACCCATTCCCCGAAGTCCTCTGTTGGGACATTATTGGGTTTAGTTTTGTCCAGTTTAATAACATTCTCGGAGGTTTTAACCTCTTCAGAGTTGCCCGCGTTATCAACAGAAAAGTATTTTAAGTTATAAATCCCATCCGTTGTTACAGAAAAAGATGTCCCGCTATTTGAAAAATTAGTAGGGTTTTCGCCGTCCAAAGTATAATAAGTGTTAAAACAACCAAAGTTGTCCGAGCAAGTTAAATTTACTAAAACATCCTCTTTACGCCAAAGAGAATCCAGCAGAGAATCTGTGGTTGCCGGCGGCGTAATGTCTATAGTCATTTTGCACCAAGACAGATATGGCGAGGTATCTGCCCAAACCGCATCGCTTATGGACGCGTTTCCATAAGTATCTATAGCCCTAACACGCACATAGTAATTGCCCTCGCTTGCTCCATCCGAAACACCGGGTATAAAAGTGCCTGTGTAATTTGTTAGCTCGCCTCCGCTGTAAATTAGAGACCCGTCTTTAACCTCCTGTATTTGGTACATATTTATTCCCGAATCATCTAAAGCCTGCCCCCACAACCTGCGATAAGCCCCATCGTTTTTAAGGTAGCCGCCGCAAGGAACAAATCCATCAATACCCACCCCATCCCCTGCGTATCCAATAGGCGGAATACTTTTTCCCCAGCCGGGATTACCCGGTATTACAGGAGGCACAGTATCTTCCCCACCATTTGAAGCGCCTTTTGTGGGAATCGCAAAATTAGTTACTATACCCGTCCCGTTGGGATAAAGCCCCCAAGAATGGTCTGTCCCGGGGTCCCCAATATAAATAAGTTTGGAAGCAATTGTAAGGTCGGGCTTATATAAAGTGACATGAGTTTCGTAATGTTTAAG
>Ga0100394_1001791_pt1 | contig 17884 bp, 9 predicted proteins | sample CryGeymeta201518_FD_81549 | JGI IMG/M metagenome (GOLD analysis project Ga0100394, IMG submission 81549) | Groundwater microbial communities from Crystal Geyser aquifers in Utah, USA - Crystal Geyser metaG 2015-18 | ecosystem: Environmental > Aquatic > Deep subsurface > Groundwater | place: USA... | reverse complement strand
GGCTTTTGTGCGATGCTCTTCTTGTCACTGGGCTGTCAGGCACAGTTTGCATTTCCAAAGTATTGCCGGGCGGGCGACACCATATCGGTCTTTGTGGGTACGGGTTCCGGAAAAACGTGGAAAACATCTAATGTGACTTTGGATATGTATCTTTCTGACGACCCCTCCACACTTTATTACCCGACTCTCCGTTCCATCTTTTATGCGAGACCCGATCCCACCAGCAAGGTCGTCAATTATCAGCCCGATCCCATGATTGATGGGATCACCAACGGCGATATATACCAGGCTGTAGCCGTCGTGGATACCGTTCCGGGTACTCCGGCAGGCGCCTACATTCTAAGATTCTCGGATACTGATGGTGCCGTAGCATCATTCGCTCTGAATATAGTAGACGGCGTCGGTCAGAAGGATCAGTTCATAAATATCCTCGGAACGAATAGCAACATTACCCAACTGGAACTTGCTCCCCAGAAGGGCATAGCTTTTGACTCCGGTTTTACGATCGGGGCGGTTGATCTCACTTTGGATTTTGATGATTCGATAGCGACGACCGATATAAACGTGATCCCTGCCATGATTAACCGCGGGGCCGGGACTTTTCAGAATTACCAGCGGATGTTTTACTGGAAAAATGACGTGATAACACCATCCAATAAGGTGCTCAAGATCAGCATCATCTGTCCCGCTGGAGTTGATTCGGATTACCTGAGATTCCAGATTGTCTACCCTGAAGGGGTTGTTAATCCGGGTCTATCCATCATATCCAGTAAAGTGGTAGACGTGAACGGTTCACCGATTAGCGGTGTCACGGCATTTGTTACAGAGTAGCGGGCTAATAAGCGAGTTCCTTGGCAGGAGAAACCTGGCGAACTGGGGTTTTCTCCTGGACTTGCCGTCATCCTCGTGGTAGTCCGGCCGAGAAATCATACGTGAGATAATTTTATACTTTTCCTCCGGCGTTAATCGTCCTGAACACTATGTACCGAGAGCGTGGTCTTGAACCGGTCCTGGGTAAGGTGTTGTACGTCCATCTTGAACTTTGGGTACCAATTGCTGTGTCGGCCGAGACTCGTCTCCGCTGCGAGGGCTTCACGTTATTCCAAGGTTGCGAGAAATAGTGGAATGCTTTACTCGTGGGCGACCTCAACGGTTAGAATCAGAAACCACTTAGTGAAGCCCCAACCGGGAAGAAAGGCCCCAGAGTCCGCATTCGAATCTCAGCCGAGAGCAAATTCTTGTTGTTTCGGGGGTGATATTTTGTTATCTTGTTCCTAATGATGAAGAATAGAATTATCTTCCTTTGTTTCTTCCTCTCCGGAGCTGCCGGTCTCATGTATGAGATCATCTGGACCCGGTTTTTCAGTCTCACCTTCGGGGCAACGACTTATTCCATTACAACAGTTCTGACGGCCTTTATGGCCGGTCTGGCCTTCGGCAGTCTCTTTTTCGGCAGGATCGCCGACCGGATTCGCCGAAGGCTGATGTTCTACGGATGGATAGAGTTGCTCATCGGGCTTTATGCGCTTATCTTCCCTTTCCTCTTCGGCCTTTCCTCCCGTCTCTATCTTTATACGGTGGTTCACGTTGACATGGATCCCCTTCAGAAGCTGATTCTGAAGTTTACTCTCAGTTTTTTGATCATGCTCATCCCCACCACGCTCATGGGGGGGAGCCTTCCAGTGCTCAGCAGGGCTATGATCAAGGATCTAAAGGGCGTGTCCTCAAAAGTGGGGGCGCTTTATGCCATCAATACATTCGGTGCCGTGGTGGGGACCTTCCTGGTCGGGTTCTATTTTCTTTCCGGCATTGGTTTGAGGGCCTCCATTCTGGTTGCGGCTTTTATCAATATAGGTATAGGCATTCTCATGATACTTTTCTCCAGAAGACTTAAAGAGCAGTCTGTTTCGGAGGTGGAATCCACGGCCCGTCAAACAGAAATTCCGTTCACAAAACAGGAAAGAAGGGTCATTACCTTCGCCGTTGCCGCTTTTATGATTTCAGGGTTTGTCTCCTTGTCTCATGAAGTGGTCTGGACTCGGATACTGTCCCTCATCATCGGAAGTTCCACGTATGCCTTTTCGATGATCCTCATCGGGTTCCTTATAGGAATCGCTCTGGGGAGCTACCTGATCTCACACACACAGATGTTTTCCGACGAGCGAATCAATCTGGTGATGTTCTCGTGGATAGAAATCGGGATTGGTTTTTCAGCCTTTGCTTTAATCCCGCTGTTCTCAAAACTTCCGTACATCATGCTGAAGGCCTTCCAAATCAACGCGGAAAGCTACAACTTTATTCTCTCCTATCAGTTCGTCCTTTCCCTCCTGATTGTGATTGTCCCCACGACCCTTATGGGCGCCACACTTCCAGTCATCGCGAAAATTGTTTCCAGAGAAGTGCGGTCCGTGGGGAGGTCCATCGGCAACATATATTTCTTCAATACCTTCGGGGCCATCTTCGGATCTTTTCTGGCGGGATTCCTTTTCATCCCTTTTCTGGGAACACTGAACACCTTGAAGCTTGGTGTGGGGGTGAATCTCCTGCTTGGCGCTGCCGGACTCCTTCTCTCCAGGAACCGATTTCAGAGCAGATGGGGCCTTGGGGTCTCCTTGCTGGTCCCCGGAGCGGTACTCTACGGCGTTTTGGTGGCAAACTGGGACCCCACCATGATGGATAAGGGCGTTGCAATTTATGGGAAGCGGATGGTCACCGAATCCGGATACGATAAGCTCAAGGACGGATCGAGAATGCTGTATCTTCAGGAAGGCATTAACGCAACCATAAGCGTTCGGAAAAAAGAGAACAAGATTTCCCTCCTCACCGGCGGCAAAGCCGATGCGAGTACGGGAACGGGGGACATGACCACCCAAACTTTGAGTGGCTATCTACCGGTAATGCTTCACCCAAAACCTGAAAGAATTTTTGTGGTGGGGCTGGCCAGCGGCGTCACCGCCGGAACGGTGGCCCAGTTCGATGAGATCAACTTGGTGGACGTGGTGGAAATTGAGCCTTCCATGGCACATGCGGCATCCTTCTTTCAGCACGTGAATCAGGATGTGCTGGCAAATCCCAAGGTCCACCTGATCATCAACGACGGCCGCAATCACCTTCTGGAAACGAAAGCCGGATATGATCTGATTATATCCGAGCCTTCCAATCCGTGGATCAGTGGAGTCGCAAGCCTCTTCACATCGGAGTATTTCCAGATCGTAAATCAAAGACTCAACCCGGGAGGGATTTTCTGCCAGTGGGTACAGTGTTATTCCATTTCGCTCGACAATCTACGAATGATTCTCAAGACACTTGCACAGTCATTTCAGGATGTACAACTGTGGACAAGTCATTTAGGAGACCTATTGCTTATAGCGTCGAATGAAGAAATCGTCGTGGATAGAGCGCGAATAGATTACGTCCGAAACTTGAACAGAATAACAGAGTCTGACTTCTCAAAGTATCTGTCAGCAAAAACTTCGGGAGAAGTGTTTGGGCGACTCTTGCTGGATCGCGAGGGAGTTCTTGAGTTCTCTCGGGGCGCGCGTACAAACAGCGACAATTATCCGTATCTTGAATTTTCTGCCCCCAAGGATATATACCGCCATGATATGGAAGACATATATCAAAGTATTCTGGAGACAAGCAGGAAAATAGTTCCGCAACCGGTAAGGGCTTTGAAGGATGAACAAGCCCAAGCTTTATTCCTTTATCACAAGAGCAAGGTCTTTTCAGGGCTGGAGCCATTTCCGAAAGATTTTATTCAAATGGCGCTGGCTTTGGATGAGAACAACGAGGATTTCTACACGACTTACGCTGAAATCCTTTTGAGAGAGAAAAAATACGCAGATGCGAGAAAAATAGCGGAAAAAGGGCTTGAAATCGGAAAGACTTCGGACGGAATTCAAATGATGATACGAGCGATCAGCTTTACCGGAACGATTGACGAGGCTTTCCGGTTCTTGGATGATAACCAGGAATTCCTGCAAAATCCGGAAGTTGAATATGGAAATGTTTTCTTTCAGGCAGGCTTGTTCGAAAAGGCCATCCCCTATTTGGAACAAGCGCTAAGAAAACAACAGGGAGAAGAATACCTTCTGGCGGAAAAACTTGGAAGGTGTTACGAGGCTGTAGGAGACCTGAAAAAGGCGGAACACTACTATGAACTCTCTGTCCAGGACTAGGATATGAATCCTCGGACCCAGGGGCTGCTGGGGGGAATTTACTGGAAGCAGGGGCGATACGAAGAGGCGGCCGGCAAGTTCCTGTTTATGACTCAGTACTGGGATGTCGACAGCCCTGTTTACCTTCGGTTGGCGGACTGTTACAAGAAGCTCAACCAGCCCAAGAAAGCAGCCTATATTCTCGAGAAGGTATTGCCAGGAATGAATAAAAAAACTTGAGAGGAATGAATTCTCACCGAATGTGCCCCGATCATCCATTGAGCAAAATGAAAAAACTCCTGCCAGACGTTCTGATATTCTTCATGGCGGCGGTTCTGCTTTTTTCCAGTTTGGACAGCAGCCTTCTCTGGCAGGATGAAGCCGAAACCGCGTTGCTCGGAAAGAACATCCTGGAGTTCGGCGTTCCCAAAGCGTACGACGGAAAGAATGTCATCTCACAGGAAACCGGCCGTGAATATGGTGATGACTATGTCTGGCGCTGGACGTCATGGGGGGACAAATATGTCGCTGCGCTTTCCATGCGATTTTTTGGAGAGACAACGGCAGAAGTGCGCTTTCTTTTTGTTGGACTGGGCTTTCTGTCGATCTTCTTTTTTCATTTAACAGCGGCACGTCTCTTTCCCTCATCTTGGACCGCACGGCTGGCTACGCTCTTTTACGTCACTTCGGTCCCCTTCCTTCTTCATGTGCGGCAGTGCCGCTACTATTCTCTGGTTCTCTGTTGTGCGGTGCTGATGCTCTATTTTATTTTGCGGTATGAAAGGACCCGGCGGCATTGGGTAGGATTTGCCGCGGCGTCGTTTCTTCTGTTTCACAGTAATTATTTTTTGTGTATCGTCACCCTGTGCTCCTTTCTTGGGACAGTTTTCCTGGTGCGTCTTGTCAAGCCTTTCAGACTCAAAGAATTCGTTGTCGGGATCCTGGCCGCAATGCTAATATCCTTCCCGGGGATGTTTTTCTATCGGTCCTACGGTCTCTCTGAACGATTCAGGTGGGATACGTTTCTCCGCAACCTTTCCTATTACGTGTCTCAGATCAATGACTTTATCTATCCTCTCCTGCTGGCTGCTTTTGTGGCGGTTTTGCTGATTATCATCGGCAAGAAAGAACTCAAATATTCCTTGTGCAGAGAATTCATGGGATCGGCCCTGCTCGGATGGGGTGCTGTTTATGCGGCTGTTTTTGTCTTGGTTCTCTCTTTGGCGCCGTTCGGTTTTTTCCGCTATCTGGCACCGCTGTTTCCGGTGGCGGCCCTGCTCCTGGCCCTCTCTGTTTCGCTCCTGACCGGAGAGCGGAAGCCGGCCACGACCGTCCTTTCGGCGTTCCTGATCTTTTCCAATCTGATTTCCGTTCTGCCGGGATATGCAGCGAAATGGCCGCCAAACAGAATGGAGCGAAGGTCTTATCTGTATGATTACCTTTATGAATTGACCCATGAACGGAAGGGGCCCATCGGCGGAATTGTGGAGTATCTCAAAAAGAATGCCGAACCCGGAGATATTGTTCTTGCAACGTACGGGGACCTTCCTATAAAATTTTATACAGGTCTTGAGGTACACGGCGGACTTACAGGGGAGGATCTGAGCCGGTTGGACCTGAGCCGGATCCGTTGGATTATATTGAGGCATTATATCGTCACCATTGAACCCATGAAAGACGGTTATGTGCATCAGTTTATTCAGCGTTCCTTCGATGCGAAAGACTTTACCCGAATTGATCTCAACGTCCCCGATACCATGTTTGAAAACCGCGAAGATCCCGGCCAGCATTTGTATAGGAAACCTGAGGGGGTACCGAATGTCATCATTTACAGGCGACGGTAAATGCTGATGGTGCAGTTCAGTTGAGTGCGGCTGGAGTTGGTTAAGCTGGATGAAGGCCGAAATTTTTTGAACAATAACGGGAAAATGAACCCCCCAATTCTAAGGGAAAACCTGTCAAGAATCGAAGAGACTGGATTATATTGACTCATAAAAGGGATGGGGTATAATCAACCCGTAGAAAAAATATTTACCAAATATTGTGGAGTAGCGTTACAAAGAGCTGAGCAGGCAAGAAAAATGGACCACCCATATCGTTTCACGAAGATTCGCTGTAAAGAATATCTTTCCGCTATTCTGCTTTCCATCCTTTCTGGGTTGAGCCTCTGGTCGTGCGGCCAGCAGCAGAACCCTCGAAATCTTGTTCTGATCACCATCGATACGCTCCGTGCGGACCATCTGACTCCCTATGGCTCAAAGAGAAATACCTCGCCTTTTTTGGAGAAATTGGCCAGGGAGAGTTTTCTCTTCGAAGATGCCGTTTCCCAGTGCGGAACAACCCCTCAGTCGTTATCATCTATTATGACAGGTCTCTACCCTTACACAGATGATATTATCACAGGGAATGGGCCCTTTAATTTCCTGAAACGCTCAAGTATTACACTGGCTCAAATCTTGAAAGAGAACGGCTACATCACACATGGAATTACTTCTCATATCCAGGCGGCCCCTGTGACAGGGATCAATTTAGGATTTGGAACTTTTGACGCTGTTGATGTCTCACCGAAAAACAAGAATTACTCGGCTCGAAGCGCGGAAGAGATAACAGATTTAGCACTCCAGTGGCTGAAAGACAATGCCAACAAGGAGAAGCCCTTTTTTTTATGGCTCCATTATGTTGATCCCCACTATCCCTACGCTCCTCCCAAGGAATACAAGGGATATTTTGCCGATGAAGAGCCTTCTGCGGAGGGTGAAACCAGATTTTACCGGTTTGATGAGAGGAAGTCATCGGCCTTCCCTCTCACGGCGGGCAAGCTCCAGCGGATGACTTTGAATTATGACCGGGAGATACTCTATACGGACCGATCATTGGAGTTCCTTTTCAAGAAGGAGCTCAATGGTCTTCTGAAGGACACCCTTGTGATCTTTTCCGCGGATCATGGGGAAGCGCTGGGTAATCACGACATGATCACCCATAATGATGTCTATCAGGCCATTCTTCACGTGCCGCTCTTCATCCGTTTCCCGGGAAAAAGGCCGCCGAGGGCAAGGATAGGGGCCCCCGTGATGCTGGTTGACCTCTTCCCTACGATTTTTGAGATGCTCAACATCCCTTCGGACTTGCCTATTCGGGGGAAAAGCTTAGTGCCTCTTATGTCCGGGGGCACAAAGAAGAAAGGTGTTGAACGGCGTGTCCGATTGGCTGAATATCCTGATCGTCAGGCTCTTATATCCGACGATGGAATCAAACTGATTATCAGGGGGGAATCCAGGCAGCTATATGATCTCAAACGGGACCCATACGAGTCCAGTGATCTGTCTTGGAACATGCAGGACGTCCAGGATATGCTGGTGGAAAAGTATGCAGGCCTGAAAAAGGAATCTCGGGTCTTTGAACGGCCGGAAAAAGAGGTCCTCCCTAAAGTGACGCCTGAAATGATCGAGCAGTTGAAATCGCTGGGTTATGTAACAAAGTGACGGTTCTCAATCTCTACCGGCGCCGCCGGTATTTGTTAAAGAGGGAGAACTACGGATTTGGTGACGGCCGATAGGACTCCAGGGTCTTCAGGTAGCCTTCCGGCACGGGGTAGTTGAGCTTTAAGGCTTTGTCACAATATTCCACGGCCAAGGCGAACTCTTTTTGTAAGAAAAATATTCCGCTGAGATTATAATAGGCTATTCCATTCTCGGGGCCCAGTTCCAAAACTTTTTGAAACTCTCTCGATGCTTCTTCAAACATCCCTTTGGTGCCATATATGCTCCCCAGATTATTGTGGATCTGGGAATTCAAAGGATCAATTTTCAAGGCTGCCTCGTACGCTGAAATTGCGTTATCCGGCATCCCCGCCTTTTCATAACTGATGCCCAGGTTATAGTATGCCTCAGAGTATTCGGGATTGAGATCTAAGGCCTTTTGGTAGTGTGAAATGGCCTTCTCCAGCCTTCCCTGCTCGTAATAAGCGACTCCAAGGCTGTAGTGTCCTTCTGCGGATTCCGGATCTATCTCCAGGACCTTTTCGTATTCCAGAACCGCCTTTTCGACAAGCCCTTCGCTCATCCAGACATCTGCGAGGTTCAGCATCGCTCCTGTATACTTGGGATTCACTTTGATTGCTTTTTCATAAAGGGCCTTGGCCCGACCAGGATATCCCTTCTTTCGGTAATTGTTTCCGAGGTTGGCAAGGGCCAAGGCATAATTTGGATTTATTTCCAAGGCTTTTTCATATTGCTCTATGGCCTCATCTACTAGACCCCTCCCGTTGTATATGAAGCCAAGATTATTATAGGCCAATGCAGCTGATTTGGGGAAAATGCTGATTTCGTATTTCCATAACACTTCGCTATTTGTCCATATTTTGATCTGCTGGACGGTTAGATAGCTAAGTCCTGTGAAAATAAGAGTAAAGCAAGTGACTGCGAGTCCCCCTATGAGGTAAGGAAACTTTTCCGAATATTTTTTCCGCCAAATCCACTCACCACCCAGTCCGATGAGGAGAAAAGGAGCGATGCTCGGCAGATAAGCATACCGGTCCGCGGCCGCCTGATTGCCGACTTGTAGAATTCCGATGACGGGCAACAAGCTGATCACATAGATCGACCAGGTGGTTAACCAGATAGGCTTTTCCTTGGGCCACATCCAAATACAATAAATGGTGATTCCAATTACGATTAGGGAAGACACCACATACACCGCGCTTCCTGGATCAAAGTGGAGTGGGAAAGGGTAGATTGGAGCGAGTTCAAACGGAAAGGCAATTTTTTCAAGGTAAAAAACCAGGCTTCTTATTGCATTTATAAAACGGATCAGCATGCCATGATAAATCAGGGGTGCCGTGGCACCGGCTGAATGCTGTGCAACTATCGTAAGAATCCCTGAAATTAAACTAATTACAAAGAATGGGACCTTTTCAAGAATCAGTGGGCGCATCCCGGTGAGGCTGGATAAGTTGAATCGTTTGAGGGGATAAATGTCCAGAAGGATTAGGATCACGGGGAGCGTTACCGCCATGGGTTTTGACATGGCAGCCAGTGCAAAAAACAATAGCCCCAGAAGCAAGGCTCTACTTCTCTTACTCTTATAATTAGCGGCGGTGTACTGAAGATATTGCAGCATGCTGAGCAATACAAAAAATGCACAGAGAAGATCTTTCCGTTCCGCCATCCAGGCGACGGACTCTACATGGATCGGGTGCAACCCAAAAAGAAGAGCGGTCAAAAACGCCGGGAGAATCCCCGTCCCTGTCTGGGAAGGGAGACCATCTGACGTGTCACGTGCCCGCACACGTGCTATAAGTCTGAGCCCAAGAAGAAAAACCAAGACAGTATTTATTGCATGAAGACTGATGTTGGTGAAATGATGCATACGCGCATCCAAGTCCCACAAGGCGACATCCAGAGCATGACTGATCCATGTGACGGGATGCCAATTGGCGGCGTAGAACGATGTAAAAGCCCATTGAAGGAATTGCAGATCGAGCGGACGGATATGGCGGTTCTCTACAATATAGGCCCCGTCATCCCAATCGACGAAATCGTTCCGGGTGGCCGGGAGGTAGACGAGAAGTGTGATCATGAAAATCAACGCCGCGCCGGCCATGAGGATCCGGCCGGAGCTGGTGAAGGCTGCGATCTTCGGGGCTCTTTTATTTTCTGCAGCCTGAGTTGTCATAGCGGTAATGTGCCCTTCAGTCAAATTGCAGGCTCAACCTTTTTTCTATAAATTGAAAGGTAACTCAAGGTGCGCGGGGTATAATCTCTTGCCGCCGCCCCCCAGATGTAATCTGTCTTTTCTTTGGAAAGGATATCCACAACCCCTTCCTGTTCGTAATATTTCTTAAGATATTCGGGAAGCCACATAAGGACAAACTGTTCTGAGTCCCGGCTGATCAGCCAGGAGGCCGCTATGTTTGCGAAGATGATGTATCGGGGCTGATGCGCCTCGATTTCGCGGATCATCTCTTTCTGCATCGACAAGGCGTGCTTCTGGTTCTCCATGAGGGCATAGGTGTAGATATATCCCGTGGCGGAGCGTCTGTGAGAGTAGAAATAGATCTGAGGTTCGGAACCCACCACAGCGATCCTTTCATCTCTTTTTGTATTCTTTTCTATATACGCCGCAACGACCAGGGATTCGGGAAAGGGATTGGAGCCGAACAGCTCCCGGCATGCCTCATCGGGGGAGAGGCGGAAAAGAAAATTCCGTTCCGCATAGACCGGAGAGCAGATGGCCAGGGTGGTCAGCATCACCGGCAGAGCCGTTCTGATCCATGCGGGGTGATAGGTGGCGAGCTTCCCGGCTATGGCGCCGGCGGCGATCCCTGCCAGTAGGGCGACCGCAGGGAAGAAGAGGATAAAGTAATGGGAGCGGAAATAAAGCCCGGGGCAGGTTGACAGAAAGGAAAAGACAAGAACTCCGGTCATGAAGGGCCGCTTAGTCCGCAGATTGTTGTCTCCCCACAAGACTCCGAGGCCCGCCACTGCAAGGATCCAGATGATGGATGAATGGCGCACAACGCTCCATAGATTGTTCTTCAGGTTCGCCAATCCGGAGGCAATCGGCGTGGATGAGACATAACTGGCGGCGTAGGTAAATGTCCAGAACCAGAATCGCGGAAATACGCCGGCCTTTAGAAGATAGAGAAGAACGAGGCTGAAAGGGATTGCGCACCCCGCAACAAATATCCCCATCCGCCCCATGTAAACTCGTGCAGGAGCCGGATCGGCCTCCAGGGAGTGGTAAGATATATAAAGGACTGCGAAGAGCGTGAACAAGGCCCCGTGCTGCTTGATCATCGCGCCCGCTCCCAGCAGCACGCCGCTCAGGAAGAGATATTGCCGTTTCCCGGATTCGAGTCCGTTCAGCAAAGACAGGATCCCCCCTAAGACAGGGAGCATCACAAAATGCTCTGAGTTGGCCCAGAATCCCTCGACAGAGGGACTCAGGGTCAGGACTGCAAAGACTCCTGCCGCGACGATCCCGCACCAGGATCCGTATACGCGCTTCCCCAGAAGAAAAACCAGAATGATGGTGATGGAATTCACCACCAGGAGCCCCAGGTGGATCCCCCTGTGTGTCTCCCCGAAAACCGCCAGGACAAGCGCATAGAAGAAATAGATACCGGGGAACTTCATGTTGTAAGCTTCGGCATAAGGGGGGACGCCCTGCAGCAGGAGCTGTCCCATGTAGGCGTATTCACCTTCATCCCGGTACACGGGACATCCAGGAGCCGAGACCGGATGAGTCCGTCCAAAACAAGGATTAAAAGAAGAGCCACCCATGCCCAGGCGTGGCTTGGCTGGGAGGACGAAAGGCGGGGAGTAGAGCCTCTCTTCCATGTATGTTTTTGGGCTTTTTTAGGGGGCTTTTTCATTTACTTCGCTCCCAGATTTGAACCCGTTTCCCTTTCTTCGGTGTCCTGAATCGGTGGAACAACGGTTCTGGTATGTTCTCCCAGTAGATATCCACATAGGGAATTTCCATGAGCCGGTATTCCGGTTTCGGTATTCTGGTGTTCAGATAGTCGCGCATTTGGTCAGCGTCCTTTTTCATCGCCGGCCGGTCCGAGAAGCGGAAGAAACTTCTTATGATAATCCAGTCGGGGGGGGGCCATGATGAGAGATCCTCTCCGGTCTGTCCCCCCTTGATATCGAGGGCCGTGTAAAATTTCAAGGGTAAATCTCCATAGGAAATAAAGACCCGGTCGTCCGGTTTTGCTTTTTTCCCCAAGAATTTTACGATCCCTTCGATGGGCCCATCAAAGTCATGGGTGATCTCGTACAGGTATTCTCCCAGCGGGAAAAGGACGGTACGGGTCTTGCTCCCCTCGGCGTCCAGTATTTGCTCGTATAAGGGGTTATTGAACGGATAGGTGGAACTCCTGTGGAAAATGCCCGTGAGCAGAAGTGTTGCCATAAAAAGTGCCCCAAAGACGCGGTTCCATGACCAGAGCGCCCGGCACATGCATGCTGAAAGGATAGCAAATACCGGGAGCAGATTCACGATATAACGGAAAAAGTACCACGGTGCAAATGAGATAAAGATGACATAACTCACTATGAAGACGAAGAGGAACAACATGGGTCTTGCCGGCTCGGCTTCCAGGAGGTTTTTCCGTTTCCGCAACAAAAAGGCAATGAGAGAAAAGAGCAACACCGCCAGCCAGGGAAAACTGAACTGGTTGATGGATGAGTAATAGTTCAACAGATTGGCCTCCACAGGAGACTGCTTCTCAGCCTCGCCCATCTTGCCTAAGATATTAAAGAAGATGAACCACGGCAGGTTGATGAAAAAAATCAGCACAAAAGACCAGAGGCCTCTCAGCAATGTCTTGAAATTAAAATAAAAGATCAGGAAGGATGTAATCAGCGAGAAGGTCATTCCTGCAAAGATCAGGTAATTGGAATGAAACAGAACGGTCATCGCAAGAAATAGCCCGAAGACGGCCCGCTTTTTGTGCTGTAACATTTCAAAGAAGAAATAGAGAACCCAGATGGAACCTAATATGGCGATGCTGTAATAACGGCACTGGCGCACATACAAAAGGAAAGGTATCGAGAGTGTCAGAAAGACCATGGAGAGGACACCCATCCATGGGTCCTTGAAAATAAGTCTCGTTAGAAAATAGACAGAAATCAGTGAAAGGATTCCCATGAACGCAAAAGGGACACGGGCCTGGAAGGTGCCTTCTCCCAATATCTTGAACGAGAGGGCTGCAATATATTTATCCAGCCAAGGCGTCCAGCGCCAGACATAGTTTTTGTTATAATCCCGTCCGAGTTCCTGGGAGATCAGGTTTTTCCCGTCAAATGCCTTGGGTATCCCATAGGTCAGGATGTTTCTCCCCAGAAGGGCGGTTTCGGCCTCGTCTTCCCAGAGATACCGGTTGCTCAGATTGGAAAAGATCAGAATTGCGCCTGCGATCAAAACAAGGATGCCCGCAATTAAAATACCATCATGACGTTGTGCTGTATTATCTTTTTGTTTCCTTGCTGCTTGAATTTCCCGCTCTTTTCTCAAATGGTTATTCCCGGACATAGGATCTGAATCCTGAGTAATGAAAATAATAAAATCATAACTCGGGGGAGGTATCTGAATCAAGAAAAAGTTAAAAAATCTTTGAAAGAACTGTCAAAAGGGTTATAATAATTTTTCATTGTAATTACTAAAGTATTATTTCCCCATGGATATAGTCGTTAGGAATAATTGGTTATTTCTGGTAGAGATGAAAGGTCAATATGGTTCGGAAGGCGGATAAAAAAGCAGAAGCCAATCTTTCTTTATCGTGGTTTTTTTGTGTCCTTACAGTTCTTATGATCTCCGGTGTTGTCTTGGTTGAACTCTGGCCTCTTGTTCATGTTCCTTTGATTAGAGATGAAGGAGAGTATGCCCTTTGTGCAAAAGTGTTTCTGAATGGCGGGCTCCCCCATCGGGATGTTTTCATCCAGAAGCCGCCGGGAATATGGCTGATTTATGCGTTTGCATTCAAGGTATTTGGCATGAGCACATCTGCCGTCCACGGAATTTTGCTGGCAGCGGTCATGTTGAGTATTGGGGGGGTTGCCGAGACTGGGAGACGCATTTCCTCTTCTGCGGGGCTCTGGGCTGCATTGATCATGGGATTACTTCTGCTCCAACCTGAATATGAAGGGTTTTCGGCAAACACTGAGATCCTGATGATCCTTCCGACGATCGCTGCCATCTGGCTGCTGCTCGGTTTCAAAGCGGATGTCCTCGGCCGCCAGGTTCTCCTCACGGGTTTTCTGATGGCTCTCGCGAGTTTCTTCAAACAGGTCGCGGCAACCCACATCCTGCATGCCGCGTTAGTCCTCTTGTGTCTGGGACCAAGACGTTTTCAAGGGAGTATGAAAAACCGTTGGGCGCGGGTTGGCATATTCGTTTTTCCAGCCGTTGCCTTGTGGCTCGGTGCGGCTGCCTATTTCTGGATCCGGGGCGGAGGATATGCGTTTCTGGACAGCGTCTGGCTCCATAATTTTGAATACGTTTCTGGTCCCATGGGCGGAACGGCTCTGGAATTTTTAAGAGAGCAAGTGCGGCATGTACATCTTTTCAGTTTTATGATCCTGGGACTGTCAGTCGCGGCGTGTATTCATCTCACAAGGAAAAAATTATGGATGGACCTCGGCATCCTCGGCGGCTGGCTGCTTGCCTCCGCATGGGGTCTTTCCATTGGCGGATATTTCCGAGGCCATTATTTCATCCAAATTCTCCCGCCTATGGCGGTTCTTTCAGGAATGAGCGCGGCACTTCTGCATCAGTTTCTGTTCCGATATGTCCGCAGCATCCGGTTTTCCGGGGTCTGGAGCGCCGTGCCTCTCCTGGTTCTCCTCGTGCTGACGGGACTGCAGGCCTATCCGCCTATCTGGGGAATGTCACCGGATGAGGTGAGCATGAAACTCTATAGCGACCCAAGGTTCATCAATGCCCGCGAATTGGCGGGGGCGCTCCGTGAACGAATCTCTCCAGGGGATAGACTCTATGTTCTGGGGTCCGAGCCTCAGATTTATTTCTGGTCCGGCGCCAAACCGGCAACTCCTTACGTACTGGCCAATCCTCTCTTTGGAAATTATGCCAGTGCGGGGAGGCGGCAGGAAGAAGTATGGAAAGCACTGTTTGAGGCCCCTCCAGAGTATCTGATCCTCTGTTTTCCTTTTTCCATCCCCCTGTTCCCGGCTTCCGATCTGACCCTGGTTGGCAGAGTGCTTGATCTGGTATCAGAGCAGTATCGGCCCGTGGCCTGGATGTCAAGGAACAATTTTGGCAAGGTCCTTCCCGCCATAAATTTTTCCCGGAGAGATTTTGAGGAAAGCCGTTTTGATCTCTTCCTGTTCCGGCGCGAGGGCGGGGGAAAAACTAACTGGAACGGGTGACGGATTAAGGAAAAAGTCATCAAAAGGGACAGAATGAATGGCTGGGCGGCTGTCCTGGGGTTGTTGGCAGTACAGGCCGGTATGGAGGGAAGAGCAGGCTTGGTTATGCAGAAAGGGTTTCCTCTATTTCTCGCTATCGCCGTATTGTGTTATTCCGGGGTGACGCTGGAGCGCGAGAAGGTCTGGCAGGATTTGAAGAGCCTCTGGATGGACAACGTGAAAAGATACCTGAACAGGGAAGGGCATATCAGCAACTGGTGGATTACTACCGGAATATCAGAGAGTTCCGCAAGGTATCGGAGGTCTATGGGACCACTATTGAGAAGATTCGAAAGGCCCACATCGGCGATCGCGAGACAGGCAAAGGGTTCTCAACGGGGGCACAATACGACTTGGAATTGCTTTAAAAATCCTTTGTTTGGATGGGAGCGTGTTTTCTGGGATCACTCAAATCGTCAGGCACTTTTAGATCTGGTTCTGTTATTACGGTTCTTCGCATAAGATTGTGGGTAAAATGAGGGGGTAGATTCTCTGCAACACAAAGGCAGATAAGGGAAAAAGTATCTTGAAGAAGGGCGAAGAATCTGGCATGATCCCATAATGGGAAAAAAGAGGACTTTGCTGAACAAAATATCTGGCTGCCGTTTAAAGGCAGGACTACTGCACCGCTTCATGCCTTGTCATTGTCCGGCTTAGAGACTGTGTCACAATGCAAGGCGATTCTAAAAAGTGGGAATGGAAGCGTGTATGGGCAACAATTTTACTTCCGACACTATATCACAACCTCCATGAGTTGAAAGGTGGGCGAAGATTTTCAATTTTTCGTTCCAAAATGCATTGCGACTCAGCCTCCAAGTCGGGGAATGCCATGGTATGTTATTGGAATTAACCTGCTCGGTTACGCAAAGAACCAGAATGCAGAAAGGGTCTGAATCATGCAAGAATCAGGATATATCAAAATGAGTTTTAAGAATAGAATCCGTATTTTTACTATATTTATAGCCATCTTATCATCCTTGATTGCTTCGGATGCCTGTCGCAAACAGCAAAAACCATGGAACCTGGTGTTGATTACCATAGATACCCTTCGCGCCGATCACCTGACACCTTACGGGTATCAACGGGACACATCTCCTTTCTTGAATCAGCTTGCTGATGAGAGTTTTTTATTTAAGGATGTGGTCTCGCAGTGCGGGACCACGGCACAATCCCTGTCGTCTCTCATGACCGGACTCTATCCGTATACAGATCAGATCATTCTTCAGAATGGTCCTATTGTTTTTTTAAAAAAAAAGAACTTAACCCTGGCCAGGATTCTGCAACAAAAAGGATATCGTACCCATGCCATTACGTCCTCCATTCAGTCTGCTCCGGTCACAGGAATCAACCTGGGTTTTGAAACGTTTGATGCCATTGAGGTGAATGCGGTATTGGACAAAAGCAATAGAAGAACGGCGGAGCAAATAACCCGCCTGGCAGTGGACTGGCTTAGAAAAAGAAGCCATGATAAACCTTTCTTTTTGTGGCTCCATTACCTCGACCCGCATTATCCATACAGCCCGCCGGAGGCTTATACCCGGTTTTTTAAACAGGAAAAACCAGCTGAGGAAGGAGATAAAAAATATTACAGATTTGATGAAATGCATTCGGAAAATTATCCGCTTTCCGATGGAGAAGTGGAGCGTTTGATCATCAACTATGATCGGGAGATACGTTACACGGATACATCATTGGAAGCCCTTTTCCAGAATGGGTTGAAACCTCTGCTCGCGAATACGGTCGTCATTGTTACGGCAGACCATGGAGAATCTCTGGGAAATCATTTCATTATAACGCATAATGAACTTTATCAGTCCATTCTCCATATTCCATTGCTGATCCACCTCCCGGACAAAGCGCACCCCAAGGGAGTAATAAAAAATCCGGTTATGCTTTTGGATATTTTTCCTACGGTACTTGATCTCTTGGGTATTCCGTCAGAATTTCCAGTTCGTGGGAAGAGTTTAAAATCCCTGCTCTTTGCGAAACCGGAAGAGGGGAAGCGGGATCAGCGCTTCCGCATGGCCGAATATCATGACAGGAAGGCATTTCTTTTAGAAAAAATGAAAATGATTGACCGGGGAAGCCGCAGGGAGCTATACGATCTTGAGAAAGACCCTTATGAATTTAGGGACTTGTCCGGCACGATGCAGGACGATCAAGACAAGCTGCTTGCGGAGGCTTTGCGGATAAAAAAAGACGCTGCAGTCTATGATAGGAGCAACATCGAGGCCCTGCCGCAGGTGACGCCTGAGATGAGGGATGAGCTGAAATCGCTGGGTTATGTGACAAAATGACGGTTCTCAATGGTTATCTCAACCGGCAAAGAATCATAAGAGGTATCCGTGGGGCTGTTGAAAAAGTGTTTTTCTGGTCTCATGCCGTCATTCCGGCGTAGGCGGGAATCCAGGTCTTTCATAGTATTACCGGATGCCCGCTCCCCGCTGAATGCATGCGAGGACAAGTTTCTCGGGCATGACAAACACAACTTTGATAGAAACAGTCTATCGGAATTATCAGATTTTATAAGGGTTTCGAACGATTTTAGATCCATGGCGCCATATTAATCCGGTGCCAGATCTTTTACAATTACCTTAAATAAACATAATGTTTGAGAAAAAGAGTCAGGGAGACAAAACGGATACAAACAGAATGGAATTCAGCGACTGGTTGTGGCTGCTTGCTGTAGCGGGGATTGGTTCAGCCAACCGTATAAATCATCTAAGCACTCAGGTAATCATGGGGGATGAGATGCATGCCCTTTACCGTGCGCTCTTGCATCCCATGATCTACAAT